>JACCDT010173671.1_pt1 | contig 20635 bp, 24 predicted proteins | sample 7446291 | NCBI WGS metagenome assembly JACCDT01 (sample SAMN15323446, study PRJNA562643) | freshwater metagenome | isolation source: river surface water | place: USA:Blue River Watershed | collected 2017-08-17 | reverse complement strand
TATTGAATAAAATGCAGTAAAAAAAGCAGCTAAAGTTCCTAAAGTATATGCAAACCAACCCATAACATTATATTTACTATAAGCTAATTCTAAAATACTTTCTTTTGAAAAAAATCCTGCTAAAAAAGGAAATCCAGTTAAAGCTAATGAACCAATTAATATAGCAGCATATGAAAAAGGTAATAAGTTTTTTAATCCTCCCATTTTTCTAATGTCTTGTTCATCATTAATAGCATGAATAACAGATCCTGCACTTAAGAATAATAAAGCTTTAAAAAATGCATGATTTGATAAATGAAATAATGCTGTTTCATAACTTGATAATCCACAAGCAAAAACCATGTATCCTAATTGACTACAAGTTGAATATGCAATAATTTTTTTTAAATCATTTTGAAATAAACCAGTAGTTGCTGCAAAAAAAGCAGTTAATGAACCAATTACAATAATTAATTGTGATGTTACAAAAGAGAATTCGAAAAAAAAAGAATTTCTAATTAAAAGAAATACTCCTGCAGTTACCATGGTTGCTGCATGAATTAAAGCTGATACTGGTGTAGGTCCTTCCATAGCGTCTGGTAACCATACATGTAGTCCTAATTGAGCAGATTTACCCATAGCTCCTAAAAACATAAAAATACATATTAAATCAATTACAAAAACTTCCATGTTAAAAAAAAATAATTTATAATTTAATTTAAATTGTACTAATCCAAAAAGTACATCAAAATCTAAAGTATCAAAAGTTACATAAACTAAAAAAATACTTAAAATTAAAAAAAAATCTCCAATTCTATTTACTAACATAGCTTTTAAAGCTGCTTTAGATGCTTGAATTCTAGTAAACCAAAAACTAATTAATAAATATGAAGCTAATCCTACTCCTTCCCATCCTACAAACATTTGTAATAAATTATTTGCAGTTACTAAAATTAACATAAAGAAAGTAAATAAAGATAAATAAGACATAAATCTAATTAAATGAGGATCATTTCCCATATAATTAATAGAATATAAATGCACTAAAAAAGAGATTAAATTAATTACAATTAGCATAACAACAGTTACACTATCAAATAAAAAAGACCATTTAATATTTAAAGAATCAATTAAAATCCAAGGCATTACTTCTAATTTATAATTTACTCCATTAAAAAAAACATCAAAAAACAAGTAAAATGACACACATAATGTACAAAATAAAAAAGAAGTAGTTATATAAATAACATTTCTTCCTAATAAAAATCCAAAAAGAGAACCACTAAGAAAACCTATTAATGGAAATAAAATTATTAATAAACACATATTTTGTATTAGAAAATAATAATTATAAAAGGACAAAATAGGATTTGAACCTACGATATTGGTTAAATATATTAGTTTTCAAAACTAACGCTTTCGACCGCTCAGCCATTTGTCCAATAAATAATAATTTATATTATTTATTTTTTAAAAATTATAAAAAAAAAATTATTAGATTAAAAGGATTCGAACCTTTATAAATCGAATCAAAATCGACTATCATACCAATTAGATCATAATCTATTATAATATATTATTTGTAAGGGAATTATCCTTAGAAATATTATTTATTTTCAAACATAGAATAATTTGAACGAAATTCTTTTGAAGCTTTAACCATATTATATGAATTTTTGGTATATAAATTAGTTAAATAAAAATCTTGTGTAATAACTTTAAAAGGATAGTTCATAATATAACTATAATTTGAAACAAGTAAAGTTTTTGTAAAATGTTTTAAAAATTTAATATTTAATAAATAATATAAATGAATATTTTTTACCATTTCATTAAAATGTTCAAAAGGTTTTTGTAAATCTAATAAATCATTTAAAGTAAGGTAAAATATACTTTTTTTAGTAAAAATATATGAAAAAATTAAATATAAACTTTTTGAATCACCAAATGATTTAATACTTGCAACACTATTTATATATTTTTTTTCTAATGTTAAGTAACCTCCTGTTTCTTCAAAATGAGTTTGAATAGGAACAATAAAATTAAATCTTTGTGCTAATTGACTATAATGAGTATTAAACCAGAATAGTACTTTATCAGTCATTTTTGTTTTATTAAATAATTTTCTTAAAAAAATAGTATCATCTAAATATGTAGTAAAAATATATTTATTATCATTTATATTTTTTTTAGAAATAAATTTAATATTATTATTGTTTAATCCTTCAATATTAATATTTTTAAATATTGGAAAAATTTCAATACTTGGATTTAATTTACGAATAAAATTATAAAAAACTTCAACATTATTTACATAACGTTGTTTAAAATTTTCTCCAACTAAAAAAATTGATTTATTTCCAAATAATAAAGATTTTAATAAATTAACATTTTTATTTTTTCCTTCAAAAAATTGTAAAGTATTATTTGGATTGATATTAATAAAATTAATATTAAAATCAGAATTACATTTAGCTCCAAATGAAAAAACAAATAGATTGTTATTAAAATATTTAGTTTTTAATCTAAAATTAATTAATGCATTCTCACAACGAATATTTGTTGATAATAAAAAGCAGTTATGAATTGATTTTGCTTTTAAAACATTAAAACTTACCGGAATATTATAAACATAATTAGAACTTGAAACAGCAGGAGTTGCAGTTTTTACAATAGAATAATCAAAAAATCTTTCTAAATTTTTAATTACTCTCATAGTTTCTAATGAAGTATTTTCACCAATAATAAATAAAAATTTCTCTGTTGATGTATATTTTAATAAATCATTTAAATATTTTAAAAAATTAGACCAATTTTTAGTAAAACTATTATTTAAATTATTAGATAAATGTACTATTCTATTTTCTTTAGTAGCATCAAATGAAAATCTAGTTTTATCTGAAATAATTTGTAAATTTGATTCATATGATAGTTTAGGAAGAATACGATAAATAACACGTTCTTTAAAATGTACATTTATTTTTACCCCTAATCCATCAGTTAAATCAATATTTTCAGAAGTTTGTAATTCCCAAGGTCTTGCTTTAAAAGCATAAAATTTTGAAGTTAAAGCTCCTACAGGGCATAAATCTATTACGTTACCTAATACTTCTGAATATATTTTTTTATCAAAATAAGTACTAATTTCTGTATGACTACCTCTATTAATTGTTCCTAATTGGTTATCTTTTGAAACTGATGCTACAAATCGAACACAACGAGTACAATGAATACATCTATTCATAATAGTTTTAATTAAAACATTAAAATACTTATCAGATACAAAACGTTTATTTTGAAATAAACGCCCATTAGCTGTACCATATTTTTTAGCTTGATCTTGTAAATCACATTCTCCTCCTTGATCACAAATTGGACAATCTAATGGATGATTTATTAATAATAATTCTAAAATATTTTCTCTAACTTTTTGAATTAAAAATGAATTAGTAAAAATTTTAACTTTATCTACAACTAAAGTTGCACAAGCTACATGAATTTTATCTTCATCATGTTCAAATTCAATTAAACACATTCTACAATTACCTGCAACAGGTAAAATTTCGTGATAACAAAATCTTGGTATTTTTATACCTAAATATTTACATGCTTGAATAATTGTTATATTATCAACTACTGCTGCATGAATATTGTCAATTGTAACTACAACCATAATTATATAATTTTAATTTTGTTAATAAAATGTTAATACTGAAATAATAGATTATATTGTTTTAATGTTTTTCGTTATAAGATAAATAGTCATCAAACCAAGTAGTTGATTTCTCTACGTTAAATGAGTCATTAATAACTAATTTTTCAGTAGAAATATCACTCATTGTATAACTTAATTCATTTTTACTGTATGCAGTAAAGAAGAATGAAAATTGATAATATTTTTTAACTAAATTATAAGGTTCTTTAGAATCTAAATTTTTTAAAAATTTAAAACTATCTGAATGAAAAGTATCAAAAAATTTATAATTAAAATTTAATAAATAAGTTTCTAAAAGAGGAAAAAAGAAGTTAGATAAAATAAAGAATAAAAAGTATAATACAGTACTTGTCATTCCAATTTCAATATAAGGACTTTCTACAGGTTTTTGACCAATCCAACCTAATAAAATAAAATTAAAAAAAATAAACCAAAAGCAATAAGTTTGAATAGATCTAAAATAAGAAGATCTATTTTGTGACATATTAATAAAAGGTAATACAAATAAAATTGCAATAGAACCAAACATAGCTGCAACTCCTCCTAATTTATCAGGAATTGATCTTAATACTGCATAAAATGGTAAAAAATACCACTCTGGAACAATATGTGCAGGTGTTGACATAGGATTACCTAAAATATAATTATCAGAATGTCCTAAGACATTAGGAGCAAAAAATACAAAAAATGAAAATACAAAAATTAAAATTAAAACAGAAAATAAATCTTTAACATAAAAATAAGGATAAAAATCAACAGTTTCTGCATTGGTATAAATACCTAATGGATTATTAGATCCGTTTCTATGTAATAAATTTAAATGTACTAATACTAATCCTGCAATTAAAAAAGGTACTAAATAATGTAAACTAAAAAATCTATTTAAAGTAGCATTTCCTACAGAGAATCCTCCCCATAACCATTCTACAATAGATCCTCCAACAACTGGAATTGCTGAAAATAAATTAGTAATTACAGTAGCTCCCCAAAGACTCATTTGACCCCAAGGTAAAACGTATCCCATAAAAGCAGTTGCCATCATTAAAAAGAAAATTCCAACTCCACTTAACCATAAGTGTTCTCTTGGATATAAAAATGAACTAAAATATAAATTTCTAAAAATATGTAGATAAACTACAATAAAAAAAATAGATGCTCCATTAGCATGTATATAACGAAGTAACCATCCCGAACATACATCTCTCATAATATGTTCTACACTATTAAAAGCTAATTCAATATTTGGAGTATAATGCATAGCTAAAAAAATTCCACTAATAATTTGAATTACTAAACAAATTCCAGCTGATGCTCCAAAACTCCATAAATAAGTTAAGTTAGTAGGTGTAGGATAATCAATAATATGAGAATCAATAAAAGATAATAGAGGATCTTTATTCCATCGCTCTTGGCGATTTGCTATAGATATAGGTTTAAATGACATAGACTTATGTAATTAAATTTTTAATGCTTTTCTTCAATTTGAAATTTATTTTTTCTTAATTCAAATAATTCAGCATTAGCAGCTATAACAGCAGAATTGATAAATCTCCAAAAGTATTCTTTTTTAGTAATTTTAACAGTAATTGGCATTAATGAATGATTAACTCCGCAAAGTTCACTACATTGCCCGTAAAAAGTACCAGTTCTATAAACGTATACTTGTGCTTGATTTAAACGTCCAGGACAAGCATCTAATTTAACTCCAAATGAAGGAATAGTCCAACTATGTAATACGTCTACTGAAGTAATTAATAAACGAATATGAGTTTGGTGTGGTAAAGTTACAGCATTGTCTACTTCTAATAAACGAAATCCTGCTTGTTTAAAATCTGCTACTGGTAAAATATAAGAATCAAATGCTAAATCAAAAGTTGAATTATTGGTATCTTCTTCATTTTCAGAATATCTTAAAACTAAAGATGGATCAGATAATTCATATGACCAATACCATTGATGTCCAATAATTTTTAAAGTAATTTGATATTGAACTAATTCTTCTAAAGAATATAATAAAGTAAATGAAGGAAACGCAATAAATAATAACACAATTGCTGGAACAACAGTCCAGATAATTTCTAAAAAGCTAGAATGTGTAAATTTATATGGTTTTTCATTATCTTTAAATAAATATAAACTTGCAAATAACATCCAAAAAACAACGAAAAAAATAAGAATTAAATAAAACATAATATAATTATGAAAGTTTAGCATTCCTTCAGCACTTGGTGTAGCTGGATCTTGGAAACGATATTGCCATCTATAAGGAATATCATTATAAGAATGTAATGTATTAATTAGGTTTAACATCTTTATTAATTAAAAAGTTTATTCAAAAATTTATAAATAAACAAAATCGAGAAAAACGGGACTTGAACCCGCATAGTTTACCGTGACAGGGTAATACTCTACCATTAAGCTATTTTCTCAAACATTATATAACATTAATTTAAACTTAATTATTAAATTTTTTCTAAAAAAAACTTATTTATTTGGAAATAAAGATAATAAAATATGTGATCTTGCTAATTTTCTTGAAACCATTTCAGTTTTATGCATTTTATTTTCTAAAGTTAATGTAACTACAATTACAATTGGAAGTAATAAAACAAAACCTGCCATAAAAAATGGTAATAAGTAATAGTTATACATAACTTGACCAATTAATTGTACTTGAGTAAAATTATCAATTACATAATTAAATAAAAAATTTTCATATATTAAACTATTGTTATCAAATAAATAGTATGATAATTTTAAATTATTTAAATATTCTAATTTAATATTTAAACTAAATATAAAACCTAAAATAAAAGATACAAAAAAAGCTGATGCTGATGTTATACTAGACTTTTCTTTTAGATCTAATAACATTACAATAAATAAGAATAAAACTGCTATAGCTCCCACATAGATCATAATAAAAATAATTCCTAAAAAATCTATTTCAAATAATAATAATAATATTGCTGCATTAATAAAAACACAAATTAAAAATAAAACTGAATATAATGAATTTCTTGTGATTGAACAACAAGCTGCTGAAAAAATTAAAAGAAATTGAATTAAAATGACAATATAATTGTATAACATAATTTATTTATTATTAATTGAAATATTTATATTATTTTTTAATACTTTTGTTATAAGAATATGGAGTATAAACAAAGTTGTGTTTTTTAGCATCAACAATATTTGTACCACTAGTTAATGTAACGTAAGCAATATAAAAAAATAAGATTAATGAAAAAAATGAAATACAAGTTCCAACTGTTGCAATAAAGTTATAATCTCTAAATGCATCAGGATAATCTGGAATTCTTCTTGGCATACCAGCCATTCCTAAAAAGTGCATAGGAAAAAAAGTAAGATTTACTCCAATAAAGAATAACCAAAAATGATATTTTCCTAAAATTTCTGGATACATTAAATTAGTTAATCTAGGAATCCAAAAATAAAATGCTGCAAAAATACCAAACACAGCTCCCATTGATAATACATAATGGAAATGAGCTACTACGTAATAAGTATCGTGAAATAATACGTTTACTCCAGAGTTAGATAAAACTACCCCTGTTAATCCTCCTAAAGTGAATAAGAAAATAAATCCAATTACGAATAACATTGGTGTATTATATTCTTTAATTGCTCCTCCCCATAATGTTGCAATCCAACTAAAAATTTTAATTCCTGTTGGAACTGCAATAATCATAGTTGCTGCTGTAAAATAAGCTCTAGTATCAATATCTAATCCTACAGTGTACATATGATGAGCCCATACAATAAATCCTAATACTCCAATTGAAATAATAGCATATACCATTCCTAAATAACCAAATACAAATTTTCTTGATAAAGTACCAAGAACATGACTAATTACTCCAAATGCTGGTAAAATAATAATATATACTTCTGGATGTCCAAAAAACCAAAATAAATGTTGAAATAAAATTGGATCTCCTCCTCCTGCTGGATCAAAAAAAGTAGTATTAAGATTTCTATCAGTTAATAACATAGTAATTGCTCCTCCTAATACTGGTAAAGATAATAATAATAAAAATGCAGTTACTAATTGTGCCCAAACATATAAAGGTAATCTATGAAAATGAAGACCTGGAGCTCTCATATTAAAAATGGTAGTAATAAAATTAATTGATCCTAAAATAGATGCAATACCAGCTAAATGAAAACTAAAAATCCCTAAATCAACTGCTCCTCCTGAATGAGCTTGAACGCTACTTAAAGGAGGATATAAAGTCCAACCTGTTCCGATTCCAACTTCTACAATTGTAGATAATAATAATAAAGATAATGCTGAAGGTAATAACCAAAAACTGATATTATTCATTCTTGGGAATGCCATATCTGGTGCTCCAATTAATAAAGGTACAAAAATATTACCAAAACCTCCAATTAAAATTGGCATAACCATGAAAAAAATCATAATAACTGCGTGACCTGTTACAATTACGTTGTATAATTGACTATTTCCTAAAAAAAATTGTGCTCCTGGAGCAGCTAACTCTAATCTAATAAATAAAGACATCCCAGAACCTAAAACTCCAGAAAATGCACCAAAAATTAAATATAAAACCCCAATATCCTTGTGGTTAGTTGAACATAGCCATCTATAAAAAAAATTCACAAAAGATTGCATTATGTAAAAATGTAATTTTTTTTTTTAAAAAAAAAATTGTTCAAATCTAAAAAAGATTTTTATTACTTTAATAGAAATTATTTGATCTTAAATATATTTAAAATATTATATTTATAGAAAACTATAAATATTATCGTACAAGATTAATTTTAATATATAATCTATATAAAAATATATAGATTAAACTAGATGTTTAATTTATGGTTTCTTCCACTTATATAATTTTTAATTAATTGTTAAATTAAATTAACCAACATTAATCATTTCTTGAATATAAACAGCAATTAAAATAGTGAAAATTAAAGCTTGAATAAACGCTACAGCTGTTTCTAATAAAGTTAAAATGATTAAAAATCCATTAGCAATAAATCCTAATGTAGTAAAAATATTTAAACCGTGTGCAAAATGTAATACAAAACCATATACTACTTTTAATAAAATGTGTCCTGCCATCATATTAGCAAATAATCGTATTGCTAAACTAATTGGTCTAAAAAAAAATGATAACATTTCAATAGGAACTAAAAGTAATAATAAAGTCATTGGCATATTACCTGGTAAAAATAATAATGCAAAACTTAATTTATGTTTTACAATTCCAAAAATATTAATAAATACAAATAATAAAAAACTTACTGTAAAAGTAGAAATAAATTGACTACTAATTGTCATTGCAAAAGGAACTAATCCAAATAAATTAAAGAATAAAATAATTGCATGACCAGTAAATAAAATTGGTAATAATGCATAAAAATATTTTTTAGAAGTAATAATATCAGAAATTAATTGAAAAATTCCTGCAAACGAATAATTAAAAAAATTAATAGAGCTATTTGTAGTAATAAAAAAGTTTTTTTGAAAAAAAGTATTTTTTAAAGAAGCTAAAGTATTAACTAAAAAAAGACTTACAACAAATAAAACTAAAATTAAAATGTACATATGGTTTGATAAAAAACCATTATTTAAAATATTAAATTGTTCTAATGGACTATACATATATAAAATGAATTAAGAACCCCATAAATAAATAACAATAAACACAAAAATCCATACTACATCTACAAAATGCCAATACCAAGATGCGAATTCAAATCCTAAATGATGTTCTTGTGAAAAATGATCAGCATTTAATCGTAATAAACTTACAAATAAAAAAATACTTCCAATTATTACATGAATACCATGAAATCCAGTAATTAAAAAAAATACTGAACCGTACACTGAATCTGAAATACTAAATGGTGCGTTACAATATTCAAAATATTGTAATCCAGTAAAATAAACTGCTAAAATAAGAGTAGCAACTAATCCTAAATAAGCTTGTTTTTTATTACCATGACGAATCGCCATATGTGCATATGTTAAAGTCGCCCCAGAAGTTAATAAAACTACAGTATTTAAAAAAGGAACTTTCCATGCATCTAAAACAGTCATGAATGCAGGTGGCCATACTCCTCCAATAAATGGATTTGGATTAAGACTTGCATCAAAAAAAGCCCAAAAAAAAGCAAAGAAGAACATAATTTCAGATACGATAAATAAAATCATACCTTGTTTTAAACCTTCTTGAACAATAGCAGTATGGTGACCTTCAAATAATCCTTCACATACAACATCATTCCACCAAGTGAACATCAATAACAATAATAATATAAAACTAGTACTTAATACTAATAAACCTTGTTCATGTCTTTGAAAACACATTACAGCCCCTACTAGCATTGTACATGCTGAAAAAGAGGTATACATAGGCCAAGGACTTGGATCTACTAAATGAAATCTATGAAAAGCTCGTACTTTTAAACTCATAAATCTAAGAAAAAAATATCGTTTTATACTGGGTTTGAACCAATAACCTACTGATTAACAGTCAGACGCTCTACCAATTGAGCTAATAAAACTTAATTATTATATTTTATAAAGATAGGATTCGAACCTATGACCTTTGGATTATGAGCCCAACTAGCTAACCACTGCTATCACTTTATAAGAGTCTTACATTACTAATATTTTACTCATATTTTATTGTTATATAGAGATATCTATTGATTAAATAGCATAATTGGTAATGCATTAGATTGCAAATCTAATTATTAAGGGTTCAAGTCCCTTTTTAATCTTTTGAAGAAATTGCTGAGCGGTCAAAAGCAGTAGATTGTAACTCTATTAGAAATTCTTTCGGAGGTTCAAATCCTTCTTTCTTCAATGCGTATTTGGAAATAACCGGACTTGAACCGACATAACATGCGTGCAAAGCATGTATTTTACCAATTAAATTATATTCCCAATATAGAATTTATTTTATATTAAATTCTATAAAAATTAATAAGTGTTGACTAAAATGTATTAACTAAATAATACTAATAGACCAATCATTAAAGCGAATAAAGCGATAGCTTCAGTTAAAGCGAATCCTAAAATTGCAGCTTTGAATAATTCGTCTTTTAATGCAGGGTTTTTAGAAATACTAAAAACTAATGATGCAAAAATTGTTCCAATTCCGATTCCAGCACCTCCTAATCCAATTGTAGCTAATCCTGCTCCAATTTTTTGCCCTAAAATTGCAATCATATGTTAAATGTAAAGATAAATCTTTACGTAAGAAAAGAAAAGGAATTTAACCTTTTAAAAAATCTTTTCAATGTAATTATATAATTCATATAATTATAAAAAAGTAGAAAAGTCTATTTTCTATTTAATATTAGTAAAATTATACTTAAATAATAATTTAATATTTTTAGGCTTATTTATAAATATAGATTTTAATAATTTTTGTCCTAATAATGAATTAAATAAATTATCATTATTTTTTATAATAATAATATTTTTATAAGTTTTTAATTCAAATTGTTCAAATGCTTTTTTATTAACGTGTGGTGATCTTAATAAACTTATTCTATTTAATTTATTAGGTAAATTAATAAAATTAATTGATAATTTTTTATTTTGTATTAGTAAAAGTGATTTAAAATTTGTAAATAATGTTTTTAAAAATTGTTTATAAATTTGTTGAGTAGTTTTATCAGTTGATTTAAATGATATAATTAGCATATTTTATTAGTTAATTTTAGCAATAAATAATATTTATATAAATTATAAAAAAAAATATATAAATAATAAAAGAATTCTAAAAAAAATTTTATTAAAAAAAAAAGAATAAAAAAATAAAAGATATTTTTTTCAAAGTAATAAAGAAAAAAACTAATTATTATTATAAAAAAATTTAATTTTGAAGTAAATAATGTAGAAAGTTTAATAAAAAAATAATAAAATAAATGTAATATATAAATAATAATTAATGATAAATTAGTATAATAATAAAACATTTTTAATAATAAAATATAATCAATAATATTGTAATCCAAAATTAAATTTGTTAATGAAAAATAATTAATTATTATATTTAAATCAAAAAAAAAAAACCAAAATAGAGGAAATAATTTTATAAAAATAAATAAATTAAATAAAATATAAATCCATAAATAAATTTTATATAAAAACATTAATAACTTAAAAGTAGAAACTTTTATTAATGTTTTAAAAAAATCTAAAATTAACCAAAAAAAATATGGAAATATAATAGTAATTAAAAAAAAACTAATTAAATTAAATAAAAAAATAAACAACTCATTTGGAGCTTTATAAGAATAATTAATTATATATTGTAAAGTATAAGAAGAATCTAAAGTAATTATACCTAAATTAAAAAAAAATAACATTAAATAATCACTAAATAAAAAAAGTAATAGTAAACTAAATAATATAGATAAATTTAGATACAAAAATCTTAAAATTATTTCAAATAAATAAATCATTGTTTTTTTTAATTTTTAAATAATTTAATATTTTTTTTTTTACCTGTACGACGAAATTTTTTAACTTTACAACCATTATATACTTTTTTTGGATTTAAAAAAATATATAATTTTTTTTGATAAAAATATTTACTTATGCGTTTAATAATTGAATAACGAAAAATAATTGGAACAGTTAATTCTAAAATGTAATGACTATCATTTAAATATTTTTTAATTTTATCAAAAAATAAATTGATAATTAAATAACTGTTATAACGTTGTTTATTTTTTGAAATTGAAATATTAGATTTACCACTAGAAGTACAATATATAGTTTTATTAAAAAATAAATTAGTAAAAGTACAAAATACATTATTTTGAATAATTTTTATTGATATTTTTTTTAACTGTTTTTTTTTAATTTTTTTTTTTAGTATCATATATATTTAAAAGTTGTTTTCGAGCAGTTTTAGCATTAGTATGAGTTCTTTGACCTCTAACAGGATATTTATAATAATGTCTTTTACCTCGATAAGTATTTGTATTAATTAAAAATTTAATATTTTTGAATACATACTTTTTACTATGCTTTTTAACTTTTTTATTTAAATCTACATATAATTTTTTATTAATAATTATATTTAATAAACCTAAATGTTTTTTTTTTAAATTTAAATATTTTAATTTATTATTAATTAAAATATTTTTAAAGATTTGTGATAATTTAGTTTTATTTAAACCAAATTTGTTTATTAATATTGTTTTACGAAAACGATATAACATAAATGAAAAAGTATTTAATTACAGAAAGAATGGGATTCGAACCCACGATATTATTTAAATATAATAGTTTAGCAAACTAACGCTTTAAGCCACTCAGCCATCTCTCTCTCTACTACAAGAAAACAAGGACTTGAACCTAGATAGTTGGTTTTGGAAACCAATATTTTACCTATTAAATTATTTTCCTTTTTTAGAAACAAAAAGATGTAATATTTATTAATATATTTCTTACTGGATTTGAACCAGCATTACCACCGTGAAAGGGTGATGTCCTAACCGTTTAGACGAAAGAAACGCGCATATTGAAAAGTCAATAACGCTTTATAATTGAATTAAAAATTTTCAATTAAGATCATACATAATTTAATTTCATTAATAAAAAAATCAAAATAAACAATTGAAAGTACGCTAAAAATAAGAACAATACTTAAAATTAAAGATAATGTATCTAATTTATTATTAAAATTACCAAAATATTCGCGTTTTGTATTAATATAATGTTGCATAGTTTTTGATTTATCATAAAAAATTAATTTAATAATTTTAAAATAATAACCTAACATTAATAATCCTAAAATAGAAACTAATAAAGCTAAACTAATACTATTATTATATACAAATTGTGAAATAATACTGATTTTAGTTAAAAAATATACAAATGGTGGTAAACCACTAAAAGATAAAATTAAATAACCTAAAATTACAGCATAAACACGATTTTTATTAAATAATCCTGTAAAATCTGAAAGATAAGTACTTTTATGAATTCCAATATCCCAAGTTTTTAATGCAGTTCCATTTTCAAATTTTTCTAATAAATCTTTATTAATATAAATAAAACTAAAAAAACTCCAAAGAACAAAACTTAATACAGTATAACTTACTAAAAAAAAATAAGAATAAGTATAATTAATTGTATAAGGTAATGCTAATAAAATGGTAAAGATAGAAAAAGGTACTGTTGATCCATAAATAAAGAATCTTCTTACTTTTTTTTGAAAAAAAGTAATAATACTTCCTGCAATTAAACTTAAAAGTCCTATGCTAATAATTAATAATTGATTTGAAATAAAAATAGTATTTAAGGTAATAATTAATTTAATAAGAATAACACTAAATACATATTTAGGTAAAACCATAATCATTAATAAAGTAGTGATAGAAGTTCCTTCGTACATTTCAGGCCCAATTGATTGAAATGGAGCTAAACCTAATTTATAAAAAATAGTTAAAAAAATTAAAAATAAAGCTACTAAACATCCAAAATAAATTTCGGTATCTTTAATAAATAAACTATTTGATAATAAATATTGTAATTCAGTAAAGTCTAAAGTTCCTGTTACTGAATAAATAACTAAAACTCCTATTAAAAAAAATGAAGACAGAACAATATTATATAAAAAGAATTTAATATTAGATTCAGCAACTGAAATTCCTAATATTGTTTTACTAGATAAACCAATAAAAAAATATAGAACAATTGCGAATAATTCCATACTTGTATATAATTCTAAAAAATTATGATTTAATGAATCAATCATCATAATTCCAGCAGCAACCATAATTAAATAAACAATTACAAAAGTTAAATAATGTAATTTGATTGTAACTATTGACTTATACGATGTGATATAACAAAAAATGCTTAATAGAATAAAAACAAATTTAACAAAAAAAATAAAATGACTATCAATAACTTCTTTATTTAAAGAAATAATGAAATCATTATTTATTAATAAACATAAAGAAATAATTAACGCACCAAGACCAAAATTATAAAATAAATTATAAAATTTTCTGGTAGTAAAATTTATTATTGAAGATACAGATACATCAACGAACAAAGAATTTGTATTATAATTTAATAAAAATTTATTATAATATTCTTCAAAAATAATTTTTAATACTGCTAATTGTAATGCAACACCTATTAATAAAAATTGTGATTTAAATAAAAAAATATATGCGGATTGAATCATACTGTATTATAAAAATTAATCACGTAAACCAAAATTTTGATACATTGATATATTCCCTATATAACGATAAAAAATTACAATTAGAGAAAGACCAATAGCTGATTCTGCAGCTGCAATAGCTAATATAAATATTGAAAAAATATATCCTGAAATATCATTTAAATAAAATGATATAAATATAAAATTAAGATTAATACTTAAAAGTAATAACTCCATTCCAATTAATACGGAAATAAAATTTTTACGATTTAGAAAAATACTTAATAATGCGCCTATATATAAGCTAAAATTAATTGCAATTTGACTAAAAAGCATATTTATATAAATAATAAATAATTTTTTAATATCTTTTTAAAATTTAGTAAAAAAATTTTTAAAAGATAATAAAGTATTTGGGAATTTTTTTTTTTAAAATAATTAAAAAAATAAAAAAAAAAATAAAAAAAATAAAAAAAAATTTTAAACGCATTAAAAATTAATTTTATAAAATACTTTTTTAATTAAAAAAGATAATAAAACAATTTTATATCAAATAAAGCTTTAAACTTCTTTTTAAATAAATATTGTCCATTACAATTAATCATTGCTTTTTTATACAAAAATAGTTTTCTTTTTTTTAAAATAATTGACATATTTTTAAACTACCAACGAAAATGTGCATTGGATCTATTTTTTAAAATTTGAAGAAAATATTTATTTAATATTTTTAATGTATAACTAACATTATTATTTAAAATACTGTTAATTTCTAATTCTAATAAAGTGCTATAAGATTTCTTTTGTTTTTTTTTACGCTCTAAAATTCCATTTTTTAAAAAAAAAGAAGCTAAATAAAATCTTCTTCTTAAACTCACAGGAAATGGTATAAACATTGATCTATTTCGAATTTTTAATTTTTTAACTTCAATAATAGAACATAATTTAGAATAAACAAAATATAATACTTGAATAGGTTGTATATTATTTTTAATACTTACTTTATTTAACATTAAATCAATATTTCTTTTTGTTTTATTTTTTAAACCAGATTGTAAAAAACTATTTATAAATTTTAAATAAAAGTTATAATTATTAAATTTTTTCATATTTTAACTAATTTTGTACCGTACAGCGAACGACTGGTTTTTCGATTTTTAACTCCAACTAAATCAAATTTTCCTCGAATTAAATGATATTTAACACCAGGTAAATCAGGTACTCGACCTCCTTCAACTAATACTACTGAATATTGTTGCAAATTGTGTCCTTCTCCTGGAATATAACATTCCATTCTTTTATTAGTAGAGAATTTTACTTTTGCTACTTTTCTTATAGCTGAATTTGGTTTTTTTGGAGTTCTAGTAGTTACTTTTATACAAATTCCTTTTACTTGAGGTTTAAAATTTAAAGCTAAAGTTTTATTTTTAAATTTTTTTTTTTTTCTAATCGTTTTTTTACAAAATTGATTATTAGTAATAGACATAAAATTTTTAAATTTTTATAAGTATTAAGTAGCACCAATATTATTTAATTCTAATCAACTATAATTCAAAAAATTATTTTATTTTTTTGAACTTACGTTAATATAAGAACTTGAATAATTAACTAACATTTTTTTTTTTAAAATATAAAAAGTATCTTTTAATTTAGCTTTTAATTTTAAAACAAAAACGTTTTTTCCATAAAACATCACTAACAAAAAATGTAAAATTACAAAAAGAATAACGATAAATACTAATTGTGAAAAAAAAGAATAGAAGTCTAATTGAGGCATATATATATAGTTAAAATGTGTTATTTATTATGAAAATTACCAAACAGCTTTTTTATAACCTGGTAATAATCCAAATGAAAAATAATTTTTTAGAGTAAGACGTGATAATCCAAATTTACGAAAAACACTTCGATTACGATTAGTCTCAATACATCTTCTTGTGATTTTAGTTTTTAAAGAAGAATGTTTTTTTTTAGTTATATTTAAATAATTTAATTTTGAAAAAATTAAACTATTATATTTATAATTATAACTAAATAATTGAGTTTGAATAACTTTATTTAATTTTAAATAATATTCTTTCTGATGAAATTCATTTCGAATTTTTATATCTTTTATTTTTTTCGATAAAAACATATAAATTATTTTAAAAATTTCCAATTTAAACCACCAGCATTATATACATAAAAATACCCTAAAATTAATTCAAAAATAAAATCAATCATTACCCAAAAACTTTCTAAAGTACTTGTATTAAATGACATGCACCAAGGTAAAAAAAATACAGTTTCTAAATCAAAAACTACGAATAAAATACAAACAATATAAAAATGTACGTCAAAAACATTACGTGCATCTTCATATGGATTAAATCCACACTCGTACATTGAAATTTTTTCTGTATCTGGACTTGAAAAACTAAACAGATAAGCAGCTATCATAATTGCAAGAGATACCACAAGCACAATTAAAAAAATATAACCTACGTATTTTAATTCATTGATAAAAAAACTTTTCATAATGATATTTATTAATTTTTTAAACTAATTTTTTTGAAATTAATGTTATTCTTAAATGTTTAGTATATCGAAATGATTTTAAAACTGGACCAAATATACGAGTTCCAATTAATTTCATTTGTTTACTATATAAAACAACAGCATTTTCAAAAAAATAAATATTATTTTTATTAAAATTTTTAGTACGAATTACTAAAGCTTTAACGATTTCACCTTTTTTAACTTTTGATTTCGATTTTGATTTTTGTTTTCGTAATGCTTTTATAACAACTAAAATAAAACTACCAAGTTTAGCAATTTTATTATTAGATGATGTTGCTAAAACTTTTATACAATAAGCTTTTTTAGCTCCTGAGTTATCAACAACTTTTAATTCTGTTCCGACTTGAATCATAATAATGAAATTATTAAAATAATATTATTTATAAAATTGCGAATAACGAGACTTGAACTCGTATCATCTACTTGGAAGGAAGAGATTTTACCTATTAAAATATATTCGCATTAAATTATTAATTCTTTTTTAAATAAAAAAGTAAATAATTTAAATTAATATAACTTAAATTAAATGAAAGAAAATCTTCTTGAGTTAATTCAAAAAAATTTTTTAAAATTATTATGTTTTTATTATAAATATCAAATTCTATAATAGATAATAAGCGAGATCGATGTAATGTTTTTCGACTCATATTTTGTAAATCAAAATTTAAACTATCTGAAAAAGAAATAATATCTCCTTTTTGTAAAGTATAATTAGATTTTACAATTTTATTATTATTAACATAAATATTTCCTTTTTGAATTTCTGCACGTGCCTGAAATAAATTTGGAAATAATTTTAATTTATATAAAAAAATATCTAAACGATATTCTAATTTAATAATTAAATTTTTATAAATAGAAAAACGATTATATTTATTATTAGTGCTATTAATTAAGGTTTTTAAAGTGCGTAATCTTAATGAATTAGCATAATTTAAATTTAATTTACGTTTTTCCATTAAACTTGATTTATAATACATTTTTAATTTATTCCATTTTTTAAAAGGTATTTTTAAAGCAAAACTATTTACTACTTTAGAGAAAGGAATAGAATATTTTTGTTTTTTTTTTAAAATAATAACTTTTTTTAAACTTTGCCACTTTTTACGATTAAATTTATATAATTTTTTATAAATAGTTTCAAGATTTGTTTTAAATAATAAAGCAGATTTAAATTGTGAAATTAATTTCATACGATTGTAATTTTATAATTTTTTTTTTATTAAACTTAATAAAATATAAAAATCAATCCAAGTATTTAAATTTTTGTAAATTTTATAATTTCCTAAATTATGTAATTGAGTTAAATTATTAATTTCATAAATTAATCGAATATTATTAACTAAATAATTTTTATATGATTTTTTTAAGAATTTAACGTTTTTAGAATTATTTATTGAAATTAAACAATTAGATACTAGATTATTTCTATTTTTTTTAATATAATCTTTATTAAATAATACATTTGATAATTTATAATTCTTTTTAAAAGTATTAAATAAATATAATAAATATGTAGTATTAGAAGAAAAAATTATTTTTTTTTTTGAATTTTTAAAAAAAGTTATTACTTGAAGAAATTGTTTTATATTTTTAATTGTCTTTAATATATTTAAAATATAATAAAGTTTTTTATGATTTAAATTTAAAGAATTATTATTATTTAAATTTAAATATTTGGTTTTAATATTAGTTTCAAAAAAATTAAAATTTAATTTTATTAAACTTTTTATTAAATTATAATTTTGTAAAGATAACATCATAGAAATTTTATTTTTTTTTTACTGGTTTTAATTTTATTTTATCATTTCTAAAAAAAAAACCTTTTGCTTTATATACATCTATTGATCGACAATTTTTTATAATATTACAAATATTACCTAAAATAATATTATCATTACTTTCTAAAATAATTGAATTTTTTTGAATTTTTAGTTTAATTTTTTCCATAGGTAAAGAAATATTTACTAAATGGCTATAACCTACTTTTAAAATTAACATATTTAATTTTTCATCAAATGAAATTCTAAAACCTAATCCTTTTAAAATTAATTTTTTTTTGATAATACTTTCTTGTTTTTTAAGCCAAATTTGAAAAAGGCGTAAAAATTGTAATACTTCTTTATAAAAAAAAGAAGAAAAATAAAGTTTGGAATCATTAAGTTTCCACGAAATACTATTAGGTACTGATAAATAATAAAGCTTTGAGTTTTTAATAGATTTTAAAAAAAATTTAGAATTGTTAATAATAGAAAATGAAATTTTTTCTATATCAACAGAATTTAAAGTAATAAATTTTTCAAAATTATTAGTCATAGAGATTATTAATAATATTAACAAATAAAAAACGCTTTACCACCAATTTTATATTTTTTACATTGAATTAATGATAAGATACCAAGATTAGTTGATAAAAATAAATTTAAATTTTTGGTTTGTAAATTTGATAATTTATAATTATTAATTTTATATTGTTTATTCTTTTTAAATACTATTTTTAATTTATCAAATAAACTATTATTATAATTATTTCTAAATATTATTAATATATAAAAAGTTTTTTCTTTTTTTAATAATTTATAAGATTGTATATATCCTTCATTATATAATAATGAAAGTATTAAATTAAATATATTATAATATTTAACAATACTAAATTCTTTACGAATTTGAGATAAATTTTTTAATTGAAGTAATAAATAAACTAATTTCAAATTCATTTTTTATTATTAAAGAGTTTGTCCACCAGTGGAATTGAACCACTGACACATGGATTTTCAGTCCATTGCTCTAACCAACTGAGCTAGGTAGACAATATTATAAGTAGAATATATAATATTTGAGAATTATAAGATAAAAATATACACTCTATAGGATTTGAACCTATAACTTTTAACTTAGAAGGTTATTACTCTAGCCATTTGAGTTAAGAATGCTTTTACTCTCATATTAAGTATATTGGGAATTGAACCCAAAACCTCTGGATTAAAAGTCCATTGCTCTAACCGCTTGAGCTACATACTTTTTATTATTTAGATTTTACCTTATATAGTCATAAAATATGAACAAAAAATATTTTTAACTGATATAAATAAACTTCTATTTTTAGGTATAAATAGATTTGAACCATTGACCTTACGCTTATCAGGCGTATGCTCTAACCAACTGAGCTATATACCTTTATTTATAC
>JACCDT011524237.1_pt1 | contig 20643 bp, 20 predicted proteins | sample 7446291 | NCBI WGS metagenome assembly JACCDT01 (sample SAMN15323446, study PRJNA562643) | freshwater metagenome | isolation source: river surface water | place: USA:Blue River Watershed | collected 2017-08-17 | reverse complement strand
TATTCGGTGGTGGCGTATATCTTGAACCTGGCCGAAGTGGTGCCTTCAGACTTTGTGCTGTCTGATAAGAACATCGCTGAGGTCCAAAAGAAGATGCCCAACCGCAATGGCATGCAGACCAGCCACGGCCTGTGGGATCTCAAGGGCAAGCCAGACGTCAAGAACGTGGCCTGTATGAAGGATTGCAAGAAAGAGGTCACAATCACCTCTTTCCTGCCCGGCTCCGCGGTGGACAGCCACGGCAACCTGATTGAGCAGAACCGACCGATTGGGCCTGCTCGTGGTCTTGACACCACCAAGATCAAGAAGTAAATAACCTATTAACGTTTTTAAGAGGAGCAACACATGAGCATGAATCGTCGTGAAGTACTCAAGGCTGGTGGCGGTGCCGCTGTCTATACAGCACTGGCCTCCATGGGCTTTTTCGCCGCAAACCCTGCCATGGCTGCCTGGAACAAGGCTGCCTTCGAGACCAAGTCCATCGCTGATACCCTGAAGGTTCTGGGCGTATCCGGTACGGCCAACAGCGCCGATGTGGTGATCACGTCGCCTGACATCGCCGAAAACGGCGCTGTGGTGCCCGTTGGTGTGGCCAGCAAGATTGCCAAGACCGAGATGATTGCGGTCATGGTCGAGAAGAACCCCTCCATGATGGCCGGCATGTACGAGTTCGGCCCCAACGCTGAGGCCGACATCTCCATGCGCGTCAAGATGGGTCAGTCCTCTGACGTCTATGCCCTGGTCAAGGCCGACGGCAAGTTCTACATGACCAAGAAAGAAGTCAAGGTCACGCTGGGTGGTTGCGGCGGTTAATCGCCAGTCCCTCACCAACCCCACACAAGAATCTAAGGAGAATTGAAATGGCAAGTCCAATGCGTATTCGTGCCCGTGCTGAGGGCGCTGTAGCTGATGTTCGCGTGCTGATGGCCCACGAGATGGAGACCGGTCAGCGTAAAGGCAGTGACGGAAAGGTAGTCCCCGCCTGGTTGATTCAAGAGGTCGTGGCATCCCACAACGGCAAGCAGGTCATGGTCGCCCAGTGGGGTCCCGCCGTGTCCAAGAACCCCTACCTGCAGTTCAAGGTCAAGGGTGCAAAGGCCGGTGACAAGATCGCTGTAACTTGGAAAGACAACAAGGGCGAGAGCCGTACCGACGAGGCCGCTGTAGCCTAAGTCTGGGTAGAACTACGGGGTCCATTGGACTCCGTAGTTTTTTATACTTGTATTTGTTTCAATCCATATTGCTTTGCCATCGAGGAGACACCACCATGAGTCTAAAAAAAATAGCGACCCTCGCCGTCGCGAGTGGGTTTGTGTTGAGCGCCCCGGCGTTCGCACAGAAGACCGAAGCCGAAAAGGGAATTGATCGTTATCGCGAGCTGATTGCCGACGGCAACCCGGCTGAACTCTTTGAGATGGAAGGCGAGGAAATTTGGAAGAAAAAGGCTGGACCCAAGAACGCCTCTCTGGAGAAGTGCGACCTGGGCCTGGGCGCTGGTGTGGTCAAAGGGGCCTATGTTCAGCTCCCCCGATATTTTGCCGATGCAGGCAAGGTCCAAGACTTAGAAATGCGTCTGGCGTATTGCATGCAGACGCTGCAGGGCGTTGAGCCCAAAGTGGCAGCCTATAACAAGGACGACCACAAAAAAGTTATCGCACTGGCCACCTTCGTGGCCGCTCAGTCAAAAGGCATGCCGGTTGCGGTTCCACAGGGTCACCCCGAAGAAAAGCGCATGTACGAGGTGGGCAAGCGGACTTTCTTCTATCTCGCAGGCCCCTACGACTTCTCTTGTGCCACCTGCCACGCGACCGACAACGTTCGGATTCGTCTGCAGGGTCTGCCCAACCTGACGCAGAACAAGCCAGCTGGTGAGGCCTTCACCTCTTGGCCTGCTTACCGCGTCAGCAACGGTCAACTCTGGCCCATGCAGCAACGCCTGAACGACTGCTACCGTCAGCAGCGGTTCCCGGATCTGGCCTTCGGTAGCGAGAGTTCGGTGGCCCTGTCTGTATACATGGGCGTTCAGGGTCAAGGCGTCAAGTCATTGGCCCCAACCATCAAACGCTAATCAGGCCAGGAGACCAGAACATGAAAAAAACAACCATTGCACTCGTTTCCGCATCCATCCTGGCGATGGCCGGATGTGCCCAGACCTACTCGTCCGCTGACTACGACAAGATGGCGGCGGATGCCCTCAAGGCTTCCTTCAAGGAGAAGGGCATCGCCAAGACGGACCGCCTGAACCAGGATGAGGTCAACAAGGCCTGCTCATCCGCGGAAATGGCTGGTAAAGACTTGGACCCCGCTGTTCGCAAGTCCATTGAGGCAGCCAACATGAAGACGGTCAAGTTTCCTGCCGATGGCAAGTTCTTGGGTGACTGGAAGCAGGGCGAGAAAGAGGCCCAGTCGGGTCGTGGCATGACCTTCACCGACAAGGCCGACGCCCCGAACGGCGGCAACTGCTACAACTGCCACCAGATCACCAAGCAGGAAATCTCTTACGGCACGCTGGGCCCCAGCCTCTACAACTACGGAGCCTTGCGTGGCTACGGTGATGACATCGTGAAGTACACCTGGGGCAAGATTTACAACGCCAAGGCCTACAACGCCTGTACCAACATGCCGCGCTTTGGTCACCAGAACATCCTGACCGAGAAGCAGATGAAGGACATCATGGCCTTGCTGTTGGATCCCAACTCGCCGGTCAATCAGAAGTAAGCTGTCTCATTACATGTGGTTCAACAAGGCCCCTTTGAATCAAAGGGGCCTTTTTACTCAGACACATATTCATAAATAGGCATATAAACATGGAACTGAATCGTCGCGAGTTTATGGGTGTCATGGCCGCTGGTGCGGCCGCTGGCATGTTTAGCAGCTGGGGGGAGGCCGCAGCCGCTGCATCAAAGGCAGACAAGCTTTATGAACTGCCCAAATTTGGCAACGTCAGCTTTTTGCATTTCACCGACTGTCATGCGCAGCTCATGCCGGTTTATTTCCGCGAGCCCAACGTCAACCTGGGCGTGGGCAGCATGCAAGGCCAGGTGCCTCACCTGGTGGGTGACTCGCTGCTCAAAAAATACGGCATACCCGCAGGCTCACCCTTGGCGCATGCCTACACCTACTTGGACTTCGAAAAGTCCGCCAAGGCCTATGGCAAGGTGGGCGGCTTTGCCCACATGGCCACGCTGGTCAAGATGATGCGGGCCAGCCGTCCGCATGCCTTCTTGGTCGATGGTGGTGACACCTGGCAGGGCTCGGCCACAGCGCTGTGGACCAACGGTCAAGACATGGTCGACGCCACCAAGCTGCTGGGTGTTGACATGATGTGTCCCCACTGGGAGTTCACCTATGGTGCGGACCGTGTCATGGAGATCGTTAAAAAGGATCTCGCTGGCAAGATCGAATTCCTGGCCCAGAACGTTAAGACCAATGACTTTGGTGACCCAGTCTTCAAACCCTACGTCATTCGCCAGCAGAACGGCATCCCCGTGGCCGTGATCGGACAGGCCTTCCCGTACACGCCGATTGCCAACCCACGCCATTTTGTGCCCGACTGGACCTTTGGCATTCAAGACGACAACATGCAGAAGATGGTCGACGAGTGCCGGGCCAAGGGAGCGCAGGTCGTTGTCGTCATCTCTCACAATGGCATGGACGTCGACCTGAAGATGGCCTCACGGGTTCGTGGCATCGACGCGATCCTGGGTGGTCACACTCACGACGGCGTGATCCAGCCCATCAAGGTGAAGAATGCGGGTGGCGTCACCCTGGTGACCAACGCCGGCTCCAACACCAAGTTCTTGGGTGTGTTGGACTTCGACGTCAAGAATGGCAAGGTCTCTGACTTCCGCTACAAGCTGCTGCCCGTCTTTGCCGACATGCTGCCAGCCGACAAGGACATGCAGGCCTTCATCGACCGCGTGCGCAGCCCCTACAAGGCCAAGCTCGAGGAGACCCTGGCCGTCACCGAGGGTCTGCTCTATCGCCGTGGCAACTTCAATGGCAGCTTCGACCAGCTCATCGTTGATGCGCTCATGGAGGTCAAGGGAGCCGACCTGGCCTTCTCGCCGGGATTCCGTTGGGGAACCTCGCTGCTGCCAGGCCAGGCCATTACGCGTGAGCACGTCATGGATCAGACCGCCACGACCTACTCGTACTCCACACTGACCGAGATGACGGGTGAGATGATCAAGACGGTTCTCGAGGACGTCTGCGACAACCTGTTCAACCCAGATCCCTACTACCAGCAGGGTGGTGACATGGTTCGGGTGGGTGGTCTGCAGTACGCCTGCGCACCACTGGAAACAATGGGCAAGCGCATTCAGGACATGCGACTCAACGGCAAGCCCATTGAGGCCAGCAAGAAGTACAAGGTCGCTGGCTGGGCACCCGTGGCCGAGGGCGCTACTGGCGTGCCGGTCTGGGATGTCGTGGAAACCTGGCTCAAAGACAAGAAGAAGATTGCGCCTCGCAAGATCAACACGCCCAAGTTGATTGGCATGAAGGGTAATCCCGGTATCGCCTAGTCATCCAGCGGACGTCTTTTAGCCTTAAAGTCAAAGGGCTGCTAAGGATTCTTGGCAGCCCTTTTTCATGGAGAGTGATTCGTATGCTTCGACAGTTACTTCTAGGGTCGGGTCTGGCGTGTGTCTTGGGTCTCTTCAGTGCAGCGGCAGTGGCCCAGCCGTTTCCAAAAGGGGTGCCAGCCACCGGTCAGGCTCTGCATGCCGCCAAGTGTGTCTCCTGTCACAACTCGATGATGCCGGACGGAAAAGGCGAGGAACTCTATTCAGAATTTGCTCGCAAAATGACCACAGTCGCTCAGCTCAAGGGCATGGTGGAGTTCTGTGCCAATCGCACACGCTCGGGTTGGTTCGAAGAGGAAATCAACCACGTCTCGCGTTACCTGAACGACACTTACTACAAGTTCAAATAAGCCTAGGGGCGCTTGAGCAGGAAGCTGCCTGTGAAGCGGCCTGCAAAGATCAGATCCAGGCTCGCTCCGTTGCTGGCCTTGCTGAGATGGACGCCGGGTTGGGCCTGGGGCTGAACGTCGTTCAGGCTGAGCAGTCCCAATGGCCAGTGCACGTTGAGTTTGGCCTGCATGGGCAGGTAACCGTCTAAATAGCGGCGCATCAAAGGACCGGCGTGCAGCTGATAGGTCTGACCGGACTCGTCTAGTCGGTCCAATGCCTTGCTGGTCAGGTTGATGCAGATGTTGGCGCCCCGGCTGACGTTGGTCAGGGTGACGTGATGTCCTTTGGCTTCGACTGCCTCAATGCCGCTGTGAGAGATGACCTGGAGTCCAATGAGTCGCTTTGGATTGAAGGCGATGACCACCTTGCGGATGGGGTCCAATTTGCGATGACAGGTTGACACGCCCACGACACCGGTGGTCAGGCTGTCAGAGTTGATGTCCACGTGGGACTCGTAGGCGTAGCTGTCAGGCTCAGGGTGTTTGGCCAGGAAGCGCAGTTCGCCCTCTTTGGCAATGTCGTCGAAGTCCAGGGCTAGGGCTGGGGATGCCGACAGACACAGACCAGCCAGACAGATGATCGGGCCAAGCCTGCAGAGGCTGCTGGCTACTTTTGCGGCAGGGTGCTTAGAGGGCTGAGCCATGCGGGCCTTTGGTTGATTGGAGTTGTTGTTCGATGGCCGGCCAGAGGGTGTCCAGAATCTTGGGCTGTGCCTTGGCATTGGGATGAATGCGATCAGCCTGGAAGTAAGAGTCATCGGTGGCAAACCCTTCTAGCATGAAGGGCACAAAGCCAATCGGATGTGCGTTGGCCAGGGTCTTGAAGACGGCCTGTAGCCTCTGGTTGTGCACCGGGCCATAGTTTGGCGGCAGTTGAATGCCGACCAGCAAGACGGTCGATTGCCTGGCGAGCGACTGCTCAATCATGAAGGCCAGATTCTGCCGAGTTTGCTCGAGAGACAGGCCTCGAAGGGCATCGTTGGCGCCGAGCGCCAAGATGGTGATGGACGGCCTGGTCTGATCGAGCACGCGCAGAAAGCGTTGGCGTCCGCCAAAGGTGGTCTCACCGGACAGGCTGCGATTGTTGACTTGATGGGGGAACCCCTTGGCCTTGAGGCGGTCCTGTAGCAGGGTGGCCCAGCCCTGCGTGCGCGCAAGACCATAGGCAGCCGAAAGGCTATCACCATAAACCAGTATGCTGGGCGCCACGGCTGCAGAGCTCTGGGCCAAAAGCGGCAGCGGGTGGGCCGTGAGCAGTCCGATCATCAGACTAAAAAGGAAATGGCGTTTTGTCAGCATATGCACTAGAGACCAAGAGCCTTGGTAAGACGGTTTTTGATGGGGAAGATTCCATCGACATTCTCGCTCAGGTCAGTCTGGCCGTCCCAGCTGGTCAATCCATGGCCATTTGTGGCCCATCGGGCTGCGGCAAATCAACCCTGCTGGGCCTGCTCGGTGGTCTGGATGTCCCCAGCACTGGCGAGGTCCTGTGGTTTGGCGAGGCGATCAGTGGCCTGGACGAGGAGGCGCGATCGGCCAAGCGCAATGGCCAACTGGGCTTTGTCTTCCAGTCGTTTCAGCTGCTGCCCCAGCTCAGCGCACTCGAGAACGTGATGCTGCCACTGGCCCTGGCTGGGCGGTCCCATGAGCAGGCTCGGGCTGAAGAGTTACTGGACATGGTGGGCCTGGCCAAGCGCAGTCGGCATTTCCCCGCCACCCTGAGTGGAGGCGAGCAGCAAAGGGTGGCCCTGGCGCGGGCTTTTGCCCTGTCGCCGCGGCTGTTGCTGGCCGACGAGCCCACGGGCAGTCTGGATGCGGCCAGTGGCGAGCGGGTCATGGCCTTGTTCTTTGAATTGCAGCGGGAGCATCAGACCACCGTGGTGGTGGTGACCCATGATCAGAGCCTGGCCGGTCGCTGTGACCAGCTGGTCCAAATGAGGGCCGGCCGAATCGTATAATTGAGGACTATGTCTAATGTCCGCTGCCTTCCGGGGGCGCAAGCGCTTTCTGCCTTCCGTCAGGCCCGGCTTCTTCAGAGTCTTCAGTCCCACGCGCCCGCCATCAGCCTGCTGGGTGCGCGGTGGGCCTACCTCACCGAATTTTCAAACGCGGATGACCTAGAGGCCTCCGTCCAGACCCGTCAGTTGCTCACGGATCTGCTGGACCTGGAGGGCCTCGAGTTTCCATCGGCTGGCAAGGCGATGCGGATCTGGGTGTTTCCCCGTCGGGGCACTCGATCACCCTGGTCATCCAAGGCTTCGGACATTCTGCGGTCTTGCGGACTGGCCACTGTGTCCCGAGTGGAACGGGGCATCTGTTTTGATCTCAAGCACAGCGGCCAGCCCTCTGCCGAAGTGATGAACTGTCTGTCTGATCGCATGATTGAGCAGGTATTCGTGGGAAAGGCTCCTCTGGACCTCTTCGAGGCCCCTCAGGCCCAGCCGTTGGGTCTGATCGCCTTGGGTGCGACGCCCTCCAGTGCAAAGGCGGCCCTGGCCCAGGCCAATCAGTCTCTTGGCCTGGCGCTCTCGGAGGACGAGATCGATTACCTGGTGCAGGCCTATCAGGGCCTGGGGCGGGACCCCAGTGATGTCGAACTGATGATGTTTGCCCAGGCAAACTCAGAGCACTGTCGACACAAGATTTTTAACGCCGACTTCACGATTGATGGTCAGGCCATGCCCAAGTCGCTCTTTGGCATGATTCGTCACACCCATCAGCAGACGCCTGAGAACACGCTCAGCGCCTATGCAGACAATGCTGCGGTATTGGCTGGGGCGCCGGCCATGCGTTGGGCGCCGCCCGCTGGTCAGCCTGGTCCGTATCAAGCCCAGAGCGAGCCGCTGCACACGGTTCTCAAGGCCGAGACCCACAACCACCCAACGGCCATCTCGCCGTTTCCTGGTGCCGCCACCGGTGCGGGTGGCGAGATCCGTGACGAGGGTGCGACTGGCCGTGGGGCAGAGCCTCGGGCCGGTCTGACGGGCTTTGCTGTCTCGGCACTTCATTTTGATGGCCGGGCCCATACGCCCGATCGCATTGCCTCGCCGCTCGCCATCATGACCGAAGGCCCCTTGGGCGGGGCCGCCTTTAACAACGAATTTGGTCGGCCCAATCTATTGGGCTACTTCAGAAGTTTCGAGCTCACCCATGCCGGTCAGCGCTGGGGCTACCACAAGCCCATCATGCTGGCTGGTGGTGTTGGTGTGATCCGCGAGATTCTGGTCGACAAGCACGGCATTCCGCCAGGGTCTCTGTTGATCCAGTTGGGCGGCCCCGGCATGCGAATCGGCATGGGCGGCGGCGCGGCCTCGTCGATGCAGACCGGGACCAACCAGGCCGACCTCGACTTCGATTCGGTGCAGCGTGGCAACCCTGAGATGCAACGTCGGGCCCAGGAGGTCATCGATTCCTGCGTGGCCTTGGGCGAACGCAATCCCATTCTGTCGGTGCATGATGTGGGCGCAGGCGGTCTGTCCAATGCCTTCCCAGAATTGGTTCATGGTGCTGACCGAGGTGGCCGATTTGAGCTGCGCCGTGTGCCCCTCGATGAAAAGGGTCTGTCGCCAGCCGAGATCTGGTGCAACGAGTCCCAAGAGCGCTACGTTCTGGCCATTTCGCCCGAACACGAAGATCTGTTTGCCAAGATCTGCTCGCGTGAGCGTTGTCCGATGACCGTGGTGGGTGTGGCCACCGATGAGCATCAGCTGCAGTTGGTGGATACCCAGACGCAGGGCTCACAGCAGCCAGTGGACATGCCCATGCAGGTTCTGTTGGGCAAGCCACCCAAGGTCCACCGAGATGTCCAGGCCGTCAGCCTGCCTGGAGCCGAGCTCGATCTGACGCAGGTGGATTTGGGCCAGGCCATTGAGGCCGTCTTGGCCCAGCCCACCGTGGGTTCCAAACAATTTCTGATCACCATTGGAGACCGAACCGTTGGTGGGCTCACGGCCCGAGACCCCATGGTCGGTCCATGGCAGACGCCCGTGGCCGATGTGGCTGCGACCCTCTGGGATTACCAAGGCTTTGGCGGCCAGGCCATTGCAACCGCTGAGCGTCCGCCGCTGGCCATTGTCAATCCAGCAGCATCGGCCCGCATGGCCTTGGGTGAAGTTCTCACCAATCTGTTGGCTGCACCGGTGGCCGACTTTAAACAGACCAAGCTGTGCGCCAACTGGATGGCAGCCTGTGGTGAGCCTGGTCAGGATGCGGCGCTCTACCAGGCCGTTGAGGCCCTGGCCATGGAGGCCTGCCCTTCATTGGGCTTGTCGATTCCGGTGGGCAAAGACTCTTTGAGCATGCGCACCCAGTGGCAGGATGCCAATGGGCAGCGGCAGTCGGTGATCTCGCCGGTATCGCTCAACCTCACCGCGGTTGCGCCAGTGTCAGATGTTCGACAGATCTGGACACCCATGCTGCAGACGCAGTCGGACAGCGTGCTGATTCTGATCGACCTGGGTCAGGGCCGTGCCCGATTGGGTGGATCCATCCTGGCTCAGACGCAAGGCGTCTTCGGCGAGGACACACCGGACCTAGAAGACCCTCAGCAGATTGAGCGCCTGCGCCAGGCCTTGTTGCAGGCACGTGAGCAGCAGTTGGTGCAGGCCTATCACGATCGATCGGATGGTGGCCTGATCGCTTGTCTGTCCGAGATGGCCTTTGCCTCGCGCTGTGGCCTGACCATCAACATCGACCTGCTGACCATTGACCCAGTGGCTGCGGATTGGGGTGACTTCAAGATTCGTCCTGAGCAGGTGGCCGTTCAGCGAGCCGAGTGGACCCTGAAAGCGCTGTTCAATGAAGAGCTCGGCGTGGTCGTTCAGGTAGACAAGGCCAAACGGTCTGCCTTCATGGACATCCTGCGGGCGCATGACCTGTCCAAATACGCCTTTGAAGTAGCCAGCCCCAATCCACGCGACAGCATCGAGATTTATCGTGACGCCAAGTGCGTTTTCAGTGCCCCTCGAAAAAAGCTGCAGGCTGCCTGGTCATCGGCCTCTTCTCAGATTGCCGGACAACGGGACAACCCCCAGGCGGTGGCACAGGAATACGAGGACCAACTCCTGGCGACAGACCCCATGCCGGTGGTCTTGCCAGATGCCTTGATCAAGGCCCTTCAGGCGCCCATGGTCAACCGTGGCGCAGCCCCCAAGGTGGCAGTTCTGCGCGAGCAGGGTGTGAACGGACAGGTGGAAATGGCCGCAGCCTTTCATGCGGCCGGCTTTGAGGCCTGGGACGTTCACATGTCTGACCTGGCCGAAGGCCGAGTGTCCTTGAAGGACTTTCAGGGCTTTGTAGCCTGTGGCGGCTTCTCGTTTGGGGATGTGCTCGGTGCGGGCCAAGGCTGGTCTCGGTCCATTCTCTACAACGATCAACTGCGTGGGCAGTTCGAAGCTTTTCTCGCGAGCCAAGATCGGTTTGCCCTGGGTGTCTGCAATGGCTGTCAGATGGTCAGTGGACTGGCGCCGATCATTCCAGGGGCTGAGCATTGGCCACGGTTCAAGCGAAACCTGTCTGAACAGTTTGAGGCGCGACTGTCCTTTGTTGAAATCACCGATTCGCCGTCGGCCTTCTTCCAAGACATGGCCGGTGCGCGGCTGCCGATTGTGGTCTCGCATGGCGAGGGCAGGGCAGACTGGTCACATCACCCCGATGCACGTCGTGCTCAGTCGGCGAGCCTGGTGGCCATGCGGTATGCGAACCCTCAGGGTCAGGCGGCCGATCGCTACCCAGCCAATCCCAATGGCTCACCCGATGGCATTACCGCAGTCACCACCACCAGTGGCCATGTCACTATTCTGATGCCGCACCCTGAACGGGTCTTCCGCAACGTTCAGTTCTCTTATCTGCCGCCTGCATTCCACGCATTGGGTGATCAGTCGCCTTGGCTTCAGATGTTCCGCAACGCTTATCGCTGGGTTCAATAATCATGCTGTCGACCGCCAACATCACCATGCAGTTTGGGGCCAAGCCCCTGTTCGAAAACGTTTCGGTTAAGTTCGGTGGGGGCAATCGCTACGGCCTGATCGGGGCCAACGGCTGCGGCAAGTCCACCTTTATGAAGATTCTGGGGGGTGACTTGGAGCCCTCCGGTGGTGTGGTCATGACCGATCCTGGTGTTCGCCTGGGCAAACTGCGTCAGGACCAGTTTGCCTACGAGGATGTGCGTGTTCTCGATGTGGTCATGATGGGTCACGACGAGATGTGGTCGGCCATGACCGAGCGCGATGCGATTTACGCCAACCCGGATGCCTCGGAAGAGGACTACATGAAGGCAGCCGATCTAGAGGCCAAGTTCGCCGAGTACGACGGCTACACGGCCGAGGCCAGAGCAGGCGAGTTGCTGTTGGGTGCCGGCATTGGCACCGAGCTTCATAATGGCCCCATGCGCGAGATCGCACCGGGCTGGAAACTGCGGGTCTTGCTAGCCCAGGCGCTCTTTAGCAATCCCGATGTCTTGCTGTTAGACGAGCCCACCAACAACCTGGACATCGACACCATTCGTTGGCTGGAAGATGTGCTCAACGATCGTGACAGCACCATGATCATCATTTCCCACGACCGGCATTTCTTGAATTCGGTCTGCACGCACATGGCCGACGTGGACTACGGCGAGATTCGCATTTATCCCGGTAACTACGACGACTACATGCTGGCCGCCACTGAATCCCGTGCACGGCTGATGGCAGCCAATGCCAAGAGCAAAGAACGGGTATCGGAACTGCAGGAGTTTGTCCGGCGGTTTGCGGCCAACAAGAGTAAGGCCAAGCAGGCGACTTCTCGTCGCAAGCTCATTGAAAAGATTCAGTCTGATGCAGTCGAGGTAAGACCATCGTCTCGTCAGAACCCCTACATTCGATTTGAGCAGTCCAAGCAGCTCTACCGCCAGGCGGTGCATCTGCAGAGTGTGGTCAAAGCCTTTGATGGTCAGTCGGTGCTCAACAAGGTCTCGCTGATGGTCGAGGCTGGCGAGAAGATCGCAATTGTGGGGCCCAACGGGGCCGGTAAGTCCACCCTGGTGAAGACCATGATCGGTGCAGCACTGGGTGGCTATGAGCCAGACGATGGCCTGGCCAAGTGGTCCGAGAATGCTCAGATTGGCTACATGTCGCAGGATGTCTATCCCGAATTTGATTTGGATTTGAACCTGACGACCTGGCTGCAGCGGTTTGCCCAAGAGGGTGATGACGACCAGGCCCTCAGGTCTATTCTGGGTCGTCTGTTGTTCTCGGGGGACGATGTTCACAAGCAGGTCAAGGTCTTGTCTGGTGGCGAGAAACACCGCATGAGCTTTGGCCGTCTGATGCTGGAGCGGGCCAACGTGCTCATTCTGGACGAGCCCACCAATCACCTGGACATGGAATCCATCGAGTCGCTGCAAATGGCGCTTGAAAAGTTTGAGGGCACCTTGTTCGTGGTCTCCCATGACCGGGAGTTTGTGAATGCGGTGGCCACCCGCATCTGGGCCATGCACGCCGATGGGAAAGTGGTGGACTTCCAGGGTAGTTACGATGAATTCCTGGCCAGCCAAGGCGTAGAGGTCTAACGCTCATGTCTGATCATGTCACCGGGTTGATTTTGGCTGGAGGGCGAGGAAGCAGGATGGGCGGCGTGGACAAGGGCCTCGAGCGCTTCTGTGGGCAGCCCATGGCCTTTCGGGCAGTCCTTCGGCTCATGCCCCAGGTCAAAGAGACGATCATCAATGCCAATCGCAACCTCGGGGCCTACGAGAACTTTGGGGCAGAGGTGGTGATGGACACCTTGGAAGGTTTTCAGGGCCCGTTGGCTGGCTTTCTGGCTGGGCTGTCGGTCTCGACCACACCTTATCTGCAGGCGGTACCGTGTGATGTGCCGAATTTCCCAGAGGATTTGGTCCAACGATTATTAGAGGCCGCCATGCGAGAAAACGCGCCACTGGCCATGCCCGTCACGGTGGAGTCCGATGGTCGGCGCCAGACGCATCCGGTCTTTCTGTTGATGCGGGCCGACGTCCATGACAGCTTGATGCAGTATGTGACCAAGGGCGGTCGCAAGATTGACCAGTGGACCAAGACCCTCCAGGCCTTGGAGGTGGAATTCCCTGATAGCCAAGCCTTCTTCAACGTCAATACGCTTGACGAACTCAAAGAACTGGAAGGCCGTAGCTAGGTCCTGCTCTATCAACATGTCTGCGCTGACCAATCTCGATCAAATCGTCTCCTGTATCACTGGCTACGACCCAGAGGCCTTGCCGGTTGACAAGGCCCTGGAGGTCATCGATGGCTTGTGTGCCCCAGTGCTGCAGGACTTGGCCACTGAGCGTGTAGCCGTCCGCGATGCCCTGGGCCGAATCCTAGCCCAGGACCTGATCTCTCCCATCGATGTGCCCAGCCATGACAATGCTGCGATGGATGGTTTCGCATTCGATGGCGGCCTGCTGGCTGGCGCAGCCGAGCAGGTTCGTCTGACGGTGGCGGGTGAGGCCTTCGCGGGTCGTCTCTTTGAGGGAGCCTGTCCACCGGGGTCCTGTATTCGCATCATGACCGGTGCGGTGATGCCCGCCGGTTGTGACACCGTGATCCCCCAGGAATTCACCGAGCGTCAGGGTGAGCAGGTGGTGTTTCTGAGCCGCGCTGTGCGCCAGGGAGATAACCGTCGGCTGGCCGGAGAAGATCTGACCAAGGGCAAGGCGGCCCTTCAGGCTGGTCGGCTGATTCGGCCAGCGGATTTGGGCTTGGCCGCCTCGCTGGGCTACGCCGAGTTATCAGTCCGGCGACGCCTCCGGGTGGCCTTTTTCTCAACCGGTGACGAACTGCGTTCGGTGGGAGAGGTCCTGGAGCCAGGCTGTGTTTACGACAGCAACCGTTACACCATTTTTGGCATGCTCAGTCGCCTCGGCGTGGACGTGGTGGACATGGGAGTCATCCCTGACCAGCCTCAGGCTCTGGAGCAGGCCTTTCGTCAGGCGGCCGCTTCGGCAGATGCCATCGTGACATCCGGCGGCGTGTCGGTCGGGGAGGCGGATTTCATCAAGGCCATGATGGCCAAGCTTGGCGACGTGACGTTCTGGCGCATCGCCATGCGGCCCGGTCGGCCCATGGCCTTTGGCCGCATCTGGTCTGGGGAACGCGTGGGTCAGGGCGACTCGGCGGTGTTGTTTGGACTGCCCGGCAACCCGGTCGCAGTGATGGTGACGTTCTACATCTTTGTTCGACATGGCTTGCTGACCATGATGGGCGCTCCCAAAGAGCAGTCCATGCCCATGTCGGCCATCAGTGACGAACGCATTCCCAAAAAGCCTGGTCGAACCGAGTATCGACGTGGCCAACTCTTCGTGGGCGCCGATGGCCGTACCTTTGTGCGGACGACCGGCGGTCAGGGCTCCGGCATTCTCAGGTCCATGAGCGATGCCAATTGCCTGGTGGTGCTGGGGCATCAGACCTCGGTCATAGAAAAAGGGGAGCCCGTGGTGGTGCTCCCCTTTGACAGCCTGGTCTAGCGCAGCTTACTGGGCGTTACCAAAAAACAGCTGTTCGCCGCCGATTTTGTAGGCCGCGATGACGGATTGACCACGCTTCGAGACCACCCAGTCCGCAAATTTCTGTGCGCTGTCTTTTTTCACATGGGGGTGCTTGGCTGGGTTTACAACAATCACGCCGTACTGGTTGAAGAGCGCCTTGTCGCCCTCAACCAAAATAGACTGCTCACCGCGATTCTTGAAGTTGGCCCAGGTGGCCCGGTCTGAGAGAACGTAGGCTGATTTGGCGGAGGCGGTATTCAGTGCAGCGCCCATGCCACAGCCACACTCGGCGTAGCCCTTGCCCTTGTCGCTGACGCCAGCCGCCGCCCAATACCGCAGTTCGGCCGCATGGGTTCCGCTTTTGTCTCCGCGCGAAATGAAGGCGGCGTTGGATTTGGCGACTGCCGAAAGGCCGTTGTTGATGTTATTGCCCTTGGCCTTGGCGGGGTCCGACTTGGGTCCAATCAAGACAAAGTCGTTGTACATGACGTCTTTGCGGGTCAGACCAAATCCATCGGCCACAAACTGCTCCTCCTGCTTTTTGTCATGAACGAACAGAACATCGGCATCGCCACGCCTGGCCATGTCAATCGCCTGTCCCGTTCCAACGGCAACGACTTTTACGCCAATGCCAGTGTCCTTCTTGAACTCGGGCAGCATAAAACCGAGCAGACCGCTGGCCTCGGTGGAGGTGGTGGAGGCCATGGTGATGGTCTCAGCGGCCTGGGCCATGGGCTGAACCCCAAAGGCTGCAACAGCAGCCAAGGCCAGAAACTGACGACGAAGGCGTTGGGTGGTTCTAATCATCTGACAGCGACTCCTGAATGCGATTGAGAGGAGTCGCTAGGCTAGTCAGTCAGGCAGCCATTTGCGATATGTAGTGTGCTTCATAGCGATTGATCGGAGACCATTTGGCCTTGCTCCAGGCGGATTTCACGGTGGGCTAGGCGTTTTACCTGATGCTGGTCGTGGCTGGTGAAGACGAGGCTGGGCAGACGGCCGTTGGCCTGCTGCTGATGGAAGTCTTGAAACAACCGTTCCATCAGAGGAGTCTGTTGGGCATCTAGGCTGGCCGTGGGCTCGTCGAGCAGCAGCAGCTCGGGCTGACGGAGCAAGGCCTGGGCAATCGCCAGCCGCTGTTGCTGGCCACCCGACAGGGTGGTCGCCCTCTGGCCAGCGGCCTGGAGCAGTCCCACGCGGTTGAGCCAGACGTCTGCAGTGGGCCCCAATTGACCGATCGGCTGTTCGGCTAGCCAGCCCGCCAGCATGAGGTGGTGGCGGCAGCTCATGCGCAACAGTCGGGATTGCTGAAAGACCATGGCCGTTCGCGCGGAGTCTAGACCGAGAATGCGGCCCGATCGTGGCCTGATCAGCCCATGCAAGAGCCGAAGCAGGGTGGTCTTGCCGGATCCATTGGGTCCCACCAGTGCGGTTGGCTGACCCGGCTGAATCACCAGGTGCTCGATTCTGAGGATGGAATGGCCTGGATCCACGCCGTATTCCAGGTCTATGAGCTCGATTCGCATGGTCTGATTCACCAACTGGCCTTGGGCTCAGCCGGCTGAAGGCTGCGCAGGGCCGATAACAGACCGTTTAGCAGCAGCACCACAGTCAGCAGGACCACGCCGAGGCCGATGGCCAAGGGCAGGTCGCCCTTGCTGGTCTCCAGGGCAATGGTGGTGGTCATGACTCGGGTGAAGCCCTCAATGTTGCCGCCGACCATCATCACCGTACCGACCTCGGAGATGGCTCTGCCAAAGCAGGTCACCAAGACGGTCATCAGGGCATGACGTTCGTTGATCAGCAGCAAGGCGGCCGTGGTGACCTGACCGGCACCGAGGGACCGCAATCGCTCGCCCAACTGCTGGTGCGCATCGCCAATGATCTGTCGTGTCATGGTCGCAGCCAATGGGATCACCAGAATGGTCTGGGCCAGCACCATGGCCTTGACGCTAAAGAGCCAGCCGAAGGCGCCAAGAGGCCCTGATCTGGAGAGCAGGATGTAAACGATCAGACCGACCACCACAGCGGGAATGGCGACATAGGTGTTCAGCAAGACAATGGCCAATGGTTTGAATCGAAACGAGGCAATGGCGAGCAGGCTGCCAGCACTTGCCCCAATCACCAAGGCCAGCAGTGTGGCCCAAAGGCTGACCGTCAGGCTGCGAGCCACGATCTCCACCAGGGCCGCATCTAGGCTGGTGATCAGGCCAAAGGCCACAACAAAACTGTCGGAGAGGCTGTTCATAGGAGAGGGCGTATGCTACGGGCTGTCTCACAGTATGACCATATGAAGAACTATGCATAAAGGACACCATCGAGTCGAACTGGCCTATAGCCTGGTCAAGGGCACGGCCAGCAGCGATTTGGTGCTGCACCCACTCTTTCAGATGCTCGATGCGGTTGAGCGCCGGGGTTCCATCTCGGCGGCAGCCAGGACCCTGGGTCTGTCTTATCGCCATGTCTGGGGAGAACTCAAGCGTTGGGAAGAGGACTTTGATCGTCTGTTGATCGTCTGGGAAAAGGGCCAAAAGGCTCGACTCACGGAGTTTGGTCAAAAGTTGTTGTGGGCGGAGCGTCACGCCCAGTCCCGCCTGGCGCCGCAGATCGCCGCCCTGCGAGCGGACCTTGAACGCGCCTTTGGGCTCGCCTTTGATGACAATGCCCATGTGCTGCCCATGATGGCCAGCCATGACGATGCCTTGGCCTTGTTCCGCCAGCATGTTCAGCCGTCTAGCCTCTATCTGGACCTTCGGTTCTCGGGTAGCTTGGATGCTCTGTCTGCCATGGCAGATGGACGCGTGCAGGTGGCCGGGTTTCACGTACCGGTGGCTGGTCAGGTCCCATCCGATCTGCGCACAGAGTTGGTCGGTCAAATGCACCAGGCGCTGGGCAGTCTCAAGGTCAATGCAGTCTGTTTCGCCCGCCGGCAGCAGGGTCTGATCGTCGAACCGGGCAATCCACTCAAGATTAGAGGCTTGGACGACCTGCTGCTCGGCCGATTCCGTTTTGTGAACCGAGCCCAAGGCGCGGGCACGCGTCTGTTTATCGACACCTGGCTCAAGTCCAAGGGCCTGATGGGGGACGCCATCAAGGGCTACCGATATGAGGAGCCATCGCATGCGGCGGTGGCCGAGGCCGTGCGAACAGGCGGGGCTGACCTGGGTCTGGGGCTGGCATCGGTTGCTCAGGCCAGGGGCCTGGGCTTTGTGCCGCTGTTCCAGGAGGATTACTGGCTTGCACTGCACCACGACGGGCTGAACGATCCAGCGATTGAGACACTTCTGGGCCGGCTCCAAGAGCCCGGCTGGAGCCAGTCTTTGGCGAGTTTGGCGGGCTACGAGTCACCGCCCAACCAGTCGGTGCTGCCTATTTCATCGGTCTTGGTTTAACCCCCGCCCGTTCAAGGGCATTCACGCTTTTCCCAAGATGGTTTTGTCACCAAGTTTGCTATGGTGCCTTCCTCATATCTTCAACGAATTCTCCAAAAGGACGCGGTGTGTCACTGACCATTGAAGCGGTTAACCAGGCCTTGAAAGCCGTTCAGATCAATGAACTTCAGACCGATGTGGTCTCGGCCGGCATGGCCAAGAACATTCAGGTTCAGGGAGCCGATGTCAGCCTAGACGTTGTGTTCGGCTTCCCTGCCAAGAGCCAGTTTGATGCCATTCGCAAGTCGGTGATTGCTGCCATTCGGGCCTTGCCAGGTGTGGGCAATGTCAGCGTGTCAGTCAGTCAGAAGATCATCGCCCATGCAGTTCAGAGGGGTGTGAAGCTCATCCCAAATGTCAAGAACATCATTGCGGTGGCTTCGGGCAAGGGTGGGGTTGGCAAGTCGACCACCACGGTGAACCTGGCCCTGGCCTTGGCCGCCGAGGGCGCCACGGTCGGGGTGCTCGATGCGGACATTTATGGACCCAGTATTCCCACCATGTTGGGCATTGTTGGGCGTCCCGAGTCGGTGGACGGCCAGACCATCGAGCCCATGATGGGCCATGGCCTGCAGGCGAACTCCATTGGTTTTCTGATCGACAAGGACCAGGCCATGGTCTGGCGAGGTCCGATGGTGACCCAGGCCCTGGACCAACTGCTTCGGCAGACCACCTGGCGGGATTTGGATTACCTGCTGATTGACATGCCGCCGGGTACCGGTGACATTCACCTGACGCTGGCCCAGAACGTCCCCATCACTGGGGCCCTGATCGTCACCACCCCTCAGGAAATTGCGCTGATGGACGCCCGAAAGGGGCTGAAGATGTTCGAAAAGGTCTCGGTGCCGGTTTTGGGAATCGTCGAGAACATGAGCGTCTACGTCTGTCCTGGCTGTGGTCAGACGTCTCACATCTTTGGTGAGGGTGGCGGCACCACCATGGCGACCGACTATGGCGTTCCGCTGTTGGGGCATCTGCCACTCAACCGTTCGATTCGCGAGCAGGCCGACGCCGGTCAGCCGACTCTGATAGCCGACCCGGATGGGCAGATCGCTCAGATCTACAAGGACATTGCTCGCCGGGTGGCCGTGCAGGTCGCAGGCATTGCAAAGGACATGAGCAGCAAGTTCCCCAGCATCGTCATTCAGAACACCTAGGATCGGGTCTCCTCTCGTGTCCCAGACGCTTGCCCCACCTGTCTCAGATGCCCTGTCGGGATCAGACCGAACGCCGTCTCGCTGGGTATGCGTTCGCCTGAATCGGGTGGCGCAGGAGAGCGTTTGGCAACCGTTTCGCTGGGAGTTGGCATCGATTGAGCATTGTCCGAGTCCGGACGAGGCCCGCTCAGGCAGGACCCAGACGCTTCATGGCTCGGACGAGTTGGGCCAATGGGCCGCTGCGGTCTGCGAGGTCACGCTCTATCCGGATGAGGCAGAAGGGTATGTGTTGAACCTCACCACAGACTCTCCCTCTTGGTTCGTGCACTTTCGTCTGGATGAGGCCGCTGGCGATTCAGCCCAACCCGATATTCGTCTGGTGACGCTGAGTTACAACGAGGCAGGTCGCCTGATGGATGCCAGCGAGCGCGTGGAGGTCTTGCCCATCGACCGGGCCACAGGTCATTGGCTTGCGAGCTATGCGGAGCGTTTCTTCGTGCCCGAGCCCAAGAAGCGTCAGCGCCCAGCCTCTTTCCGTCCGACTGGTGCCAGGGGTCCTGCGTGAGCGTCGGATTTCTGAGCCGATGGGCTCGCAAAAAGTCTCTTCAGGATGAGTTGGATCGTCGCCTGGAGTCCTCTGAGGCAGACGGCAAAGAGGAGGCCCCGGAGTCCCAGCCGACTCAGGTTCCGGACGCTTTGCAGACGAGTTCTCCGCAGGAGTCGGCTCAGCCAGAGGGGCCTGCTCCCACCATGGCCGATGTTGCGGCCTTGCCGCCGGGCGCGGATGTGTCTCGGTTCATGGGGCTGGATGTGTCTGACGAGGTACGTTCTGCAGCGCTCAAGAGACTCTTCAGCGCACCCGAGTACAACGTTCGCTCCACCATGGATGTCTACTGGGAGGATTACTCCAACCTTCCCAAGCTCAGCCAGGAGGAGGTTCGATCCCTCGCGCAATCAAAGTCGCTCTATTTGTTTGAGGATCCTCCTTGGAAGTCACAGGAAGAGTCCCCTGACGTCCTACCAGCCTTGACCACCAGTGGTTTGACAGAGCCGGCTGACCCGGCTGACCCGGCTGAACCGGCCGAACAAGCCCGACCGGCTGAGCCGACAACTGATGTGCCGACGGACCATGCAGTGTCCAACGCCTCGACGGTCGTCCTGGCGCCCAATGACCAGTTGGACCCGACCACCCACTCCCCAGCGCAGCCGATGGACCCCAACGCCGATTCAGTGGCCTCTCACCCCAAAGGATCTTCATGACCCAGTGCCTCGTCTGCTCCTGCAACAAGACCATGCCGATCGACGAGACCACCATCGGCCAGCCAGTGGCTCAGGCCCTCTGTCGCCACGAGGTCGGACAATTCTTGAAGGCACTCGAAACACCGGATGACCTGGTGGTGGCGTGTACCCAGGAGCAGCCTTTGTTTTCGGCGCTGGCTGAGCAAAAGACCGATGCTCGCTCTACGGCTGTTCGATTCGTCAACATTCGAGAGACGGCTGGCTGGTCCAGCCAGGCGCGGCAGGCCATCCCCAAGGTCAAGGCACTCCTGGCTCGCGCCCAAATGCCGCTGGCCGACCCAG
>JACCDT010706842.1_pt1 | contig 20658 bp, 15 predicted proteins | sample 7446291 | NCBI WGS metagenome assembly JACCDT01 (sample SAMN15323446, study PRJNA562643) | freshwater metagenome | isolation source: river surface water | place: USA:Blue River Watershed | collected 2017-08-17 | reverse complement strand
GTCATCATCACGAACCTTCACCGCCGCTATACCGGCGTCTCCGGCACCATCAATGCGCTGCTGCCGGTGCAGTCGCGCTCGCTGGCGGTGGGCTTTGTCGGCGAGCCGGTGCCCGGCGCCGCGCTGGCCCAGGCGCAGAACCCCGAGCGCTTCGAGCACCTGAGCCTGTGGCAGGCCATTGCCTTGTCTCGCAAGCCGCTGCCCGGCGGGCGCCGGCGCATCTGGCATGTGCGGCGTGACCCGGAGATGATGCTGGGGATCTTGCTGCGCGACGTCTTGCGCTTCCCGATCAAACTGGTCTTCACGTCGGCCGCCAAGCACCGCCATTCCTGGTTCCCGCGCTGGATGATCAGCAAGATGGATGGCGTCGTCGCCACCACTCCTGAAGCGGCTGCCTTCGTGCCGAATACCACCCGGGTCGTGTTCCATGGCGCGAGCCTGGAGCGCTTTGCACCGCCTTCCGACAAGCGCAGCGTGTGGGCACGCACCGGCCTGCCCGGCAAATATGGCGTCGGCGTGTTCGGCCGGATTCGCCCGACCAAGGGCACCGACCTCTATGTCGATGCCATGATCGCGGTGCTGCCGCGCTTCCCGGATTTCACCGCCATCATCACCGGCCTGTGCCGCCCCGAAGATGCAGCGTACAAGCAGGCGATGGTCGACAAGATCGCCGCTGCCGGCTTGACCGAGCGGCTGCTGTTCCTGGGCGACCTGCCGCTGGACGCCATCCCCGACTGGTACCAGAACGTCACCATCATGGTGGCCTGTCCGCGCTACGAGCCCTTTGGCATCACCCCGCTGGAAGCCATGGCCTCGGCTTGCGCCGTTGTGGCCAGTCGCACCGGCGCATTCGAACACCTCGTTGAAGCCGGCCAGACAGGACTGATGGTGCCAACCGGCGACGCCGCCGCCCTGGCACAGGCGCTGGAACAGCTGATGGCCGAGCCTGAGCGGGCGATTGCGATGGGCGAGCGGGGGCGCGTTCGCGTCTCGCAACAGTTCTCGATCGAGAAAGAAGCCGACGGCATCCAAGCCGTCTACCGACAGGTTCTGGCCTGAGGACGGCCTGATGGTGATGAACGATACGACTGCCGCGCCCATCACTTTGACCATCGGCATCCTCGCGATGAACGAGGAACAACGCATCGCCGACTGCGTGCGCAGTGCGGCATTTGCCGATCAGGTCATCGTCATCGACAGCGGCAGCAAGGACAGGACGGTCGAGATTGCGCGGTCGCTAGCTGCCGAGGTTCACGTTCATTCGGATTGGCAGGGGTTTGCGGTTCAGCGCAACCGCTTGCTGCAGCATGCGCGTGGCGACTACATTTTTTTCCTGGATGCCGATGAAGTGATCGCCCCGGGGCTGCAGCAAGAAATCCTGGCTGCGATAGCCAGTGGCAAAGATGCCATCTGGGAGATACGCTGGTGCGAAGTAGCCTTCGGCCGCGAACTGACCCATATGAAGAGTACTGGCGGTGTCAAACGCATGTTCCGGCGCGCCTCGTTGCTGGGCTTCGAGGGCATGGTCCATGAAACGCCAACGCTGGCACGTGCGGATATCCCGACTGCGACATTCGAGACCCGCCTGCTGCATTATTCGCGCACGTCCGTTTATGGCTGCCTGAAGAAGCTGGCGCAGTATGTCCAACTGGGCGCGGCCAAGCGCGCAAAGGCGGGCAAGCGCGGGGGCGTTGTGCGTGGCCTGGGCTCGGGCCTGGCCAGTTTCCTGAAGCTTTATGTCTTTGGCCGCGGCTTTCTGTATGGCGCCGAGGGCTTTCTTTTTTGCCTGTTCATCAGCCTCGAATGCTTTTTCCGATACGTGGCATTGAGCTATGACACCGAACACTTCGGCCAGACGGCCTCGCGAGGATAAGCGCACATGACAACAGCAGCGAATCGATACCTGACCGATAGCCCGGCCCTGCGGATAGATCATCTGGCCAAGCTGATGCTGGTCGCCAGCCTGTTCTTCATGCCGATCAGCACGGCGGCAACGAATGTCTTCATGGGACTGACGCTGATTTTTTGGCTACTGGCCGGCGGTTTCCGCGCGCGTTGGGACGCATTGAAAGGCAATTGGTTTGCCTACGCAACGTTGGGCTTGTTCTTGATGATGTGCATAGGCACGGTCCACTCGACCGGCAGCCGGGAAGACATCCTGTATCAGCTTCACAAATACGCCAAGCTGCTGTTCATGCTGCCGGCAATCACGCTGATGCAAGAGGACGTCTGGCGCAAGCGAGGCCTGGCAGCCTTTGGCGCGGCGATGCTGCTGACGCTGGTGCTGTCACTTGCCAGCGTGATCTTGACCGTGCCATTCATACGCGGCACGGCCGTTAGTTTTACTGAAAACCACATTGTGTTCCGCGATCACATCGCGCAGAACCTGATGATGTCGTTCTTTGCGCTCGTTTTAATGGCAAAAGGTCGATTCGAGACTACGGGTTCGAGCCGGCTGACTTTTTATGCGCTTGGTCTGCTGAGCATCATCGACATTCTGTTTTTCGTGCACGGCCGAACCGGCTATGTATCCTTGGCATTCAATGCGCTGGTGTTTGTTGTTTTGCTCAGCAATGCGCGAGAAAGAACCATTGCATTGCTTGCATTCGCGCTGATTGCAATTACGGCCGCCCAGTTCTCAGCCAACTTCAATACGCGGATAAATCTCGCAGTTACCGAATACAAGGAACAAGACGAAAAAAAGCTATCTTCAATTGGACAACGAGTCGAGTTTTTAAAAAAAGGCATCCAGTTGATAAAAGAGCGCCCCATCTTCGGCTTCGGGACTGGCTCCTATCACAAGGAGTTTTGTCGTGTCGCCGACACCCAGGAATGGTGCCTGGCAGGCGGCTTCCATCCGCACAATCAGTTCATTGCCTTCGGCGTACAGCTGGGCATCGCCGGCCTGCTTGCCTATCTGGCTTTCCTGGCCGTTTGTGTAAGACAAGCCCTCGCCCTACCCTCAGCCTCAAGAATCATGGCGGTCGGCCTGGTCGCGACTCTGGTGGCGGATTCGATTTTCCATGCGCCGCTGTTCCTGATTGCGGAAGCCGCTTTCTTCATGCTGCTGTTCCCACTGTTCATGGCCGAAAAGGGTGTCATGACCAAGGCCTGAAGTCGGCCCTGACTTATGGATACCTTGTCGAATTGGCGAACATGTCGAGTTTCAATCGGTAAAAAGCGCTCAGTTCACGCAGCCCCACCTGGAAATCCGGCTTGGCAAGGTTGGCGTTTGCGAGCGCCGGCCGAATGAAGTGGCGATCGAATGTCTCCATCACCACCTCCCGATTGTATCGATGCGTGTAACGATCCCATTGCCCAGCCCTGATAGTTGACGGGTCGAGCTCATCGATAATGGCGATCAACGAGGCTCTGTCTGAAAAATAAAAGCCCTTGTCGCCCAGCACATCATGGTGGTGCGTGTGCTTGTTGTGCAGATAGGTGATCACCGGCTTGTTTCGCACTGAAAACTCGCCGCAGGCCAATCCAAAAGACTCCCCCAGCCGCCGCGCATGCAGCATGGCGTCGCAGGTATTGATGAACCTGACCTTGTCGTTCAGGTCAGTCGAACCCGGCAGGAAGATCGCGTTGGGATGATCGACGAATTTTTCCGTGTTCATGAACAAGAAGCGCAAATCGGTTCGCGATGAAGCCATCGTGATCACAGCATCGCGGGCGCTTTGGATATCGAAATTGAACTTGCCGCCATAGGTGCCGATGACTTTCTCATGCACGCCTATGCCCAGTTCTGCGCGCAGGTCACCGCTGATATCGGGAAGCGCCACGATATGGGGAACGCAGGGAATGAGATCAGCCGAGCAGCGCCGGCTCAACCATTCGGAGATGAATGCATAAGAGGCCCCATGGGCCTGCATCGGATTGGTCGGGAACACGGCGTGCACCATGGTCGGCACACGTAAAGCCATGCGGCCATCCCGCTTGCCGGACTTGATCATGTACAGCAGGTCGACCCCATGACGGGCGAGCTGCTCATCCACCTCGGAAAACTGATCGTATCCGACCAGGTCGAAACGCTGCCGGAACTTCTCCAGCGCCTGAGGATGGTTGTTCTTGCTGTTTTTGTCATAAAAAACAACACTTTTATTCCCCAACTGCTGCTCGTTGCCAAGCGCGTAATCATAAAGCGCGATCTCGGTACCGGTGATCGATAGCTGATTGGAATGAAATGCAATTCTGAGAGACATGATTCCTGGAATTTACCTACAACCGGTAGCAAGCATGAGGCTTGTCGAAAGCCTGAGCGAACCAAGAGCGCACCGTGACGGGACCTATTCCACGCCTGATGGCATACAATTTCAATTGTAATTCAACTAATTCCGCGCAATGCCCATGACCGCTAATAGTCCCAAACTTCAAAAGCTGTCTGCCAAGCTGGAAAAATTCCGGTCAGACCCAAAACGCGTCTTGATCCGTCCCCTTCAGCAAATGATCGACAAGATCCGCGGATTCTCCTATGAGTTCGACAAAAATGGCGAACGAGATTTGCTGGAAAAACTCTCGAAACTTAAGCTTCAAATTGTTTTTGATGTAGGCAGCAACGTCGGCGACTGGACAATCACTGCGCTCAAATTTTTTCCGCAGGCTAAAGTTCACTGCTTCGAACTGTCCGCCAGAACTTTCGACACCTTGAGGAAAAATCTAGACGGCAAGGGCGTTGCCTTGAACAACCTGGGCCTTTCATCTGAATCAGGAACCATTGAATACAAAGACTATGGTGAAAACTCCACGGTCAACACGCTGCTGACAAATGCCACTTACCACGATCACCGGATCAAGCCGACAATCGTGTCCGGCAAAGTGGTTACCGGCTCAGAATACTGCCAACAACATCATGTCAACAAGATCGATTTTCTGAAGATTGATGTCGAAGGCGCCGAGCATTTGGTGTTAATGGGCTTCTCGTCATTACTGGCGAAGAAGGCAATCCGCGTGATTCAGTTTGAATACGGCTACACGAACGGCGACGCCAAATTTCTGATGCGCGATTTCTACGCGCTATTTGATCAGTACGGGTATGTCGTCGGCAGGGTTGAGCAAGGAGGGGTTCGCATTCAGCCGTGGAGCTACAGCCTCAATGATTTCAAGTCGGGCCCCAATTTTGTTGCCGTTCATCGTGATGATGCCGACGCAATTCAGGCGATTTCCAAGCGGCGCTAACTGACGAATTTTTTCTTCGTCAACGATACTGAAATTACGTTTTCCAACATCAGTTTTATCTAAATGTCCCCAGTCGCGAACAGTTTGGATGTCTCTGTGATCGTGGTCACTTTCAACAGTGCCCATTGCATCGCCGGCCTGAGCGCCGCGATCGCGGATTTTGACCGCATCATCATTGCCGACAATGGCAGCCACGACGATACGATCGCCGAGGTAAGGCAGCGTCTGCCGCAAGCCCAACTGCTGATGAACCCTGTCAATCTGGGCTTCGGCGCGGCCAACAATCGCGCACTCGCAGCTGTTACGACACCATACGCGTTGCTGATCAATCCGGACTGCCTGCCCAATCCCGGCTTCAGCGCTGGTCTGGCCAAGGCCGCTGCGGCTTTTCCCGACGCAGCCATCATCGCGCCGCACCTGATTCGGCGCGGCGGCGAGCTGGAGCTGAGTTATCGCTGGCCGGACAGCTTGTGGCGTTCCGGCGGCCCTGCAGCGAGCGGGCCATGCTGCGTGGGTTTCGTCAGCGGCGCCGCGATGCTGCTGAACATGGATGTGATGCGCACGGTCGGCTTCTTTGACGAGACATTCTTCCTCTATTACGAAGATGAAGACCTGTGCCAGCGCGTCTTCGACCGGCACCTGCAGATCGTGGTCGTTCCCGACATCCAGCTGACCCACCTGTCACGCGGCTCGGTCCGTGGCAACAGTCCGCTGACAGCGGAGTTCACGCGGGGCTATCATCATGCGCAATCCAAGCTGCTGTTCGAGCACAAGCATGTAAATGCCGGCAGCGCAAAGCAGCTGCGCCGCAAGACGCTGGCACTGGCACTGCTGACGCTGATTCCGCGCCTGCTGCTGCCGCAACCGAAGTACCTGGCCCGGCTGGTCGGCCGCATTGCCGGCCTGTGCAAACCCTATCCGCAGCCACGTTCATGAAAATCAGAGGGCGTGCAGCGCCATCCTTTAGTATCCCTGCGTATCCATCGTCGGCCGCGCCCTGCCCGGCCAAGATTATTCCCTTGGACATTTGAACAGAGCTTCCATGATCCCTGTCATCCTCTCCGGCGGTTCCGGCTCCCGACTGTGGCCGCTGTCGCGCGCGATGCGTCCCAAGCAATTCCTCGGCATCACCGAGGAACAGTCACTGTTCCAGCTGACACTGGATCGCCTGCAGGGGATCGCCGGCGTGGAGTCGCCGATGGTGGTATCGAATCAGGAGCACCGCTTCCTGGCCGCCGAGCAGGCACGCGCAGCCGGCATCGAACCCGCCGCCATCCTGCTCGAACCTTTCGGCCGCAATACGGCGCCGGCCATCGCGGCTGCGGCGCTGCAGGCCCGTGCCCAGGGGGATGACCCAATCTTGCTGGTCCTGCCGTCCGATCATATTTTCATCAACGCCCAAGCCTTCCACGCGGCGGTAGCGTTGGGCGAACAGGCGGCCTCGGCCGGCATGCTGGTGACTTTCGGCATCGTTCCCGATCGGGCAGAGACCGGTTACGGCTACCTGAAGGCAGGCGAGGCCGTCAGTGGCCTGACTGGTATGCAGCGCGTCGCCCGGTTCGTCGAGAAGCCGGACGAGAAAACGGCAGCCGCCTACCTCGCCTCGGGCGACTACTTCTGGAACAGCGGCATGTTCATGTTCCGCGCATCCGCCTTCCTGCAGGAGCTGGGCCAGCACCGGCCGGACATCCTCGAGCATTGCGAGCTGGCGTGGAAACAGGCGCGGCGCGACCTGGATTTCATTCGTCTGGATGAAACCCACTTCGCCGCCTGCCCGTCGGATTCGGTGGACTATGCCGTGATGGAAAAGACTGACAAGGCGGCGATGGTGCCGCTGGATGCCGGCTGGAATGACGTCGGCGCCTGGCCCTCGGTATGGCAGTCGCAGGACAAGGATGCCAACGGCAACGCCGGACGCGGTGATGTGATCTTCGAAGGCACGAAGGATTGCTATATCCATGCCGACCACCGGCTGGTGGCACTGCTCGGTGTCGAAGACCTGTTCGTGATCGAAACCTCGGACGCGGTGCTGGTCGGCCACAAGGACCGCGCGCAGGATGTGAAGAAGATCGTCGACGGCCTCAAAAAAGCAGGCCGCAGCGAGACCGACGTGCATCGCGAAGTGTTCCGCCCCTGGGGCTCGTTCGATTCGATCGGCCGTGGTGACAAATATCAGGTCAAGCGCATCACCGTCAATCCGGGCAGCAAACTGTCACTGCAATATCACCACCATCGCGCAGAGCACTGGATCGTCGTCAGCGGCTGCGCCAAGGTCACCATCGGCAAGGCCGTCAAGCTGGTGGCCGAGAACCAGTCGGTGTTCATCCCGATCGGCGAAACGCACATGCTGGAGAACCCGGGCACGATCCCGCTCGAACTGATCGAGGTCCAGTCGGGCAGCTACCTCGGCGAGGACGACATCGTCAGGCTGGAAGATGTCTACGGCCGCGCCTGATCATTTTTTCGGCAAACGACCCATCAGGTAGAACTCATCATTCGGCCGCATGCCAATCGCATTGGCCATGCGGTTCGACAAGCCGAAGAAGGCGGTGATGGCGGCGATGTCCCAGATGTCTTCGTCATCGAAGCCATGCGCGTGCAGCGCCGCATAGTCGCCATCATCGACTTGCGCTGAATCCAGGCAGACTTTCACGGCAAAATCCAGCATCGCGCGCTGGCGCGGCGTGATGTCCGCCTTCCGGTGATTCACCGCCACCTGGTCGGCAAGCAGCGGATTCTTTGCATAAATACGCAGCAAGGCGCCGTGCGCCACGACGCAATACAGGCAGCTGTTGTGGGCACTGGTCGCGGTCACGATCATCTCGCGGTCGGCCTTCGTCAGGCTGCCGGTGTCTTTCAGCATCAGCGCATCGTGATAGGCAAAGAACGCACGGAATTCGGCCGGGCGGTGGGCCAGCGTCAGGAACACATTCGGCACGAAGCCGGCCTTCTCCTGCACGGCCAGGATTTGCTCACGCACATCATCGGGCAGGTTCTTGATTTCCGGTACCGGGAATCGCGAAATCGGCTTGGCGTCAGACATCAGGGCTCCTTGGCGAATTGAAGGTGGTAAAGATGCGCATAGACGCCGTTGGCGGCCAGCAGTTCGGCATGGCTGCCGACTTCGGCAATCCTGCCCTGCTCCAGCACGACGATGCGGTCGGCATGCTCGATCGTGGACAGGCGGTGCGCGATGACCAGCGTGGTCCGGCCTTTCATCAGCTCGTCCAGCGCTTCCTGCACGGCACGCTCGGACTCGGTATCCAGCGCCGAGGTCGCCTCATCCAGGATCAGGATAGGTGCGTCTTTGTAGATGGCGCGGGCAATCGCCAGTCGCTGGCGCTGACCGCCGGACAGGCGCATGCCGTTATCGCCAATGTTCGTCTCCAGCCCCTCAGGCAAGGCCGCGATCACCTCGCTCAGGTGGGCCGCCTTCGCGGCTGCTTCTATCCTTGAGCGATCCGGCGCTTCATCGCCATAGGCGATGTTGGCAGCGACGCTGTCATCGAACAGCACCACGTTCTGGCTGACCATCGCCATCTGCGCGCGCAAGCTGACCAGTTCGATGTCGGCAATCGCCTTACCGTCGAGCAGGATCTGTCCGCTGCTCAGCGGATAGAACTCCGGCACCAGGTTGACGAGTGTCGATTTGCCACCGCCGGACATGCCGACCAGGGCCACCGTCTCGCCGGGCGCAACGCTCAGGTTCACATCGGTCAGCGCCGCTTGCGACTGGCCCGGGTAGCGGAAGCCGACGGCGCAAAATTCCAGCCGGCCCTGCGCGCGCTGCGCCAGCTTCTGGCCACTGGTGCGCTCAGGCGTTGCGTCGATCAGGCCGAACACCAGATCGCCGGCCGCCAGTCCGCGCTGCAGCGGGCCATTCACGCCCGCCAGGTGCTTGAGCGGCGTCAGTGTCATTAGCATCGCCGTGATGAAGGAGGCAAAGCCGCCGACGGTCATGTTGCCGTCGCCGGCCTGCGCCAGCGCGATCATGATGATGACCGAGACCGAGAATGAATTGATGAATTGCGTGATCGGCTCGGTGGTGGCCATGGTCGCGGCCATGCGGATCATGAAGCCGCGCAGGCGGAACGAGCGCTGCTCGAAGCGCCGGGCTTCATAGGACTGCCCGCCAAAAATCTTGATGACCTGACGCGCGCGCGTGGTCTCTTCAATGGTCTGCGTGATCTCGCCATTGAGCAGCTGATTTTGCGTGATCAGGCGCTTCAGGCGTTTGGCAGTCAGGCGGATGACGACCGCGATCACCGGCACCAGCGCCAGCGTCACCAGGGTCAGCTTCCAGTTCAGCCAGAGCAAATAGCCGAGCAGGCCGACGATGGTCAGCGAATCGCGCACCAGCACCACCAGCACGCCGCGCAGCATGTCGAGGATTTGCTGCACCTCGGACATCATGGTGTTGATGATCTGCCCGGTGGACTGCTGGTCATAAAACCCCAGCGGCACGTCCAGCAGCCGCGTGAACATCAGTTGGCGCAGCTGCGTCATCAGGCGGCCGGTCACCCAGGCCATCATGTAGTTGGTGGTGAAGGTCGACAGGCCGCGGATCACGAAAATGCCGACCACGAACAGCGGCACCAGCCACAACGGATACGAGCCGGCGCGAGTGAAGCCTTCATCAAGCAGCAGCTTCATCATGCCGGCCACGGCCGGCTCGGTGGCAGCGGTGACCAGCATGCCGCCGATGCCAAGCGCAAGGCGCCCCTTGTACGGCGCGAGCAGGACGAGGATGCGGGAAAAAGTTCGGGAAAGGCTCAACGGTGCTGTCTCTTGGTGATGCAATCAGTATTCGAACCAGACATTGTCCGGGCTCAGCCAGTCGGACAATTTGCTGCGCAAATTGTCGTCCGCCCGCACGCGCCAGTCGTCCGACAGGCGCAACTCGCCCAATGCGCCATTCTTCGTGTACTGCACGACGATAGGGCAAGACGCTTCGCGCTGCTGGAAGGGCTGGATCAGGTCGCGCAGCTTCGCCGCATCGGCCTGCCCGTTCATCGACAGCCGCAAGGCCTTGACGAAATTCGCGCGCGCGCCGGCAATGTCCATCACCTTCTCGGCCGTCACGCGCAGGCCGCCGGAGAAGCGGTCTTCGGAAATCTTGCCCTGCACGGCCAGGAATTCATCTTCCTTGAACAAGGCCCGGTTCGCGTCGAACACTTCGTTATACACGGTGACCTCGACCTGGGCGCTGCCATCGTCGAGGGTGACGATCACCATGCGGCCACGCTGCGTCATCTGCGTGCGCAGGCCGGAAATGATGCCGGCCAGCAGTTTGGGCTCGCGCGCCGGCTGCAGGTCGGCCAGCTTCACTTTCACGAACTTGCGTGCCTCGGGCGCATACGCATTGAACAGGTGACCGGACAGGTAGAAGCCCAGCGCCGTCTTTTCCTCGGTCAGCTTTTGCTTCTCGCTCCACGGCGGCACATTCACATAGTCAGGGCTGTCGTCGAAGCCGCTGTCGGCCATCTCGAACAGGCTGACCTGGTTGGCCGAGGCCTCGGCCTGGTCGGCACTGTCCATCGCCAGGCCGACCGAGGCCAACAAGATGCCGCGATCGACGCCGAAGCTGTCGAAGGCGCCGGACTTGACCAGCGACTCGATGGTGCGGCGATTGATCTGGCGCTTGTCGACGCGCTTGACGAAATCGAACAAGTCTGTGAACGGACGTTCCTGGCGCGCGGCGATGATGGCCTCGATCGCATTCTGGCCGGTGCCCTTGATCGCGCCCAGCCCGTAGCGGATGCGGTCGGCCTTCTTGCCGGCGTCGGCCACGGGCGTGAAGCGATAGACCGACAGATTGATGTCCGGCGGCAGCAGCTTCAGGCCGCAGGTGTCGAGCGCATCCTCGACCAGGATCTTGATCTTGTCGGTGTCGTCCATCGCCAGCGACAAGTTGGCGGCCATGAAGGCCGCCGGATGATGAGCCTTCAGGTAAGCGGTGTAGTACGACAGCAGCGCATAGGCGGCCGCGTGCGACTTGTTGAAGCCGTAGCCGGCGAACTTCTCCATCAAGTCGAAGATCTCGTCAGCCTTCTGCTCGGACAGGCCGTTCTTGGCCGCGCCATCGCGGAAGATCAAACGATGCTCGGCCATCTCCTCCGGCTTTTTCTTGCCCATCGCGCGGCGCAGCAAGTCCGCGCCGCCCAGCGAGTAGCCGCCGATGACCTGCGCCATCTGCATCACCTGCTCCTGGTAGACCATGATGCCGTAGGTCTCGGAGAGGATGCCCTCGGTGCGGGGATCGGGGTAATCGAAGCGTTCGCCGTGCTTGCGGCGGCAGAAGTCCGGGATCAGGTCCACCGGGCCGGGGCGGTAGAGCGCGACCAGCGCGATGATGTCCTCAAAGCGGTCAGGACGCGCGTCTTTCAGCATGCCCCGCATGCCGCGGCTTTCCAGCTGGAACACGGCGACCGTCTTGGCCTGGGTCAGCAGCTGGTACGAAGCCCTGTCATTGAGCGGCAGCTTCTCGAGGCTGAAGTCGGCCATGGCCGGATCGAGCGCGCGGATGTAATTCACCGCCCGGTCGAGGATGGTCAGCGTGGTCAGGCCCAGGAAGTCGAACTTCACCAGGCCGATCGCCTCGACATCGTCCTTGTCGAACTGCGAGACCACGCCGCCGTCGGTGCCCTGCGTGTACAGCGGGCAGAAATCGGTCAGCTTGCCGGGCGCGATCAGCACGCCGCCGGCATGCATGCCGACGTTGCGCGCGATGCCCTCGACCTGCTGCGCCAGTTCCAGCAGCTGGCGCACTTCGTCTTCATTGTCGCGCCGCTCCTTGAGCAGCGGCTCTTCTTCCAGCGCATCGGCAATCGTGACCAGCTTGCCCGGCTTGAAAGGAATCAGCTTGGAGATGCCGTCGCAGAAGTTGTAGCCCATGTCGAGCACGCGGCCGACATCGCGCACCGCGCCCTTGGCCGCCATCGTGCCGAAGGTCGCGATCTGCGACACTGCCTCCTTGCCGTAGCGCTCCTTCACGTACTGGATCACGCGGTCGCGGCCTTCCTGGCAGAAGTCGATGTCGAAGTCAGGCATCGAGACCCGCTCCGGGTTCAGGAAGCGCTCGAACAGCAGCTTGTATTCGAGCGGATCCAGATCCGTGATCTTCAGCGCATAGGCGACCAATGAGCCGGCGCCCGAGCCGCGGCCCGGGCCGACCGGCACCCCATTGTTCTTGGCCCACTGGATGAAGTCGGCGACGATCAGGAAATAGCCGGGGAAGCCCATCTTGATGATGGTGTCGGTCTCGAAGGTCAGGCGGCTTTCATAGCGCTCCCTGACGGCCTCGCGCCTGGCCTCGTCCGGGTACAGCTGCAACAGGCGGTCTTCCAGTCCCTCTTTGGCCTGCGCGATCAGGAAGTCGCCGATCGACATGCCGTCCGGCGTCGGGAAGTCCGGCAGTTGCGGCTTGCCGAGCACCAGCGACAGATGGCAGCGCTGCGCGATCAGCACACTGTTCTGCAGCGCGGCCGGGATATCGGCAAACAGCTCGGCCATCTCGGCCTGGGTCTTGAAATACTGCTCGGCCGTGAAGCGCCGCACCCGGCGGCCATTGCCGAGCATCTCGCCATCGGCGATGCAGACACGCGCCTCGTGCGCGGTGAATTCTTCCTTGTTCAGGAACTGTACCGGATGGGTGGCGACCACCGGCAGGCCGGCTTTCGCCGCCAGCTGGGTGGATTGGCGCAGCAGGTTTTCCAGCTTGGGATTGCCATTGCGCTGGATCTCGACATAGAAGTGGCCGGGGAAGATCCGGGCCCAGCGCTGCGCGCATTGCTCGGCCAGCGCCTGGTTGCCGTTTTCCAGCGCGGTGCCGATATCGCCCAGCGCAAAACCGGACAAGGCAATCAAGCCGCCCGGCGCCAGCGCCTCGAGCCAGTCAATGCGGATTTCAGCCCGGCCCCGGTGCTGGTTGACCAGCCAGGCGCGCGCCAGCAATTCGCACAGCTGCAGGTAGCCATCGCGATTCTTGACCAGCAACAGCAGACGGGAAGGCTTGTCGCGGTCGTCGTCATTCGTGATCCAGACGTCGCAACCGACGATGGGCTGCACCCCCTTGCCACGCGCCGCCTTGTAGAACTTGACCATGCCAAACAGGTTGGCCAGGTCGGTGACGGCCAGCGCCGGCTGCTGGTCGGCAGCGGCGGCTTTGACGAGATCGTCGATCCTGACCAGTCCGTCGGCGATGGAGTATTCGGAATGCAGGCGGAGGTGGATGACTTGAGGCGCTGTCATCCCGCTATTTTAACCGGCGGGAACCCCGCGCCGGCAGCCATCTGGCGCCGCTTTTGCCGGGCCGTCCAAGCCCGACTGCCGCCCTCGGGCACTGCGGCGACGGGCATGCGGCGCGCCTTATAATGGGCGCTTTCCCGGCATTACGGTCGTTCCCACCATGCAGTCATCCGCCCTACCCATCGTCAATATCTCGGCTTACAAATTTATTACCTTTGACGACACCGCCGAGCAGCGGCCGCGTTTCCAGCAGCAATGCCTGGACCTGGGGCTGAAGGGCACGATCCTGCTTTCGCCGGAGGGCATCAACATGTTCCTGGCCGGCTCGCGCGAAGCGATCGACGGCTACATGCACTGGCTGCACCAGGACCCGCGCTTTGCCGACATCGTGGCCAAGGAAAGCTTGTCGGAAAAGCAGCCGTTCAACCGCATGCTGGTGCGCCTGAAGCGCGAGATCATCACGATGAAGCATCCGCTGATCAAGCCCGAACTGGGCCGCGCCCCGGCCGTCAATGCGCATGACCTCAAGCGCTGGCTGGATCAGGGGCACGATGATGACGGCCGTCCGGTCGTGATGATGGACACCCGCAATGACTTTGAAGTCGATGTCGGCACCTTCGATCACACGATTGACTACCGCATCCGGAAGTTCAGCGAATTCCCCGACATCGTCGAGCAGCACCGCGACGAGCTCAATGACAAGACCGTCGTCACCTTCTGCACCGGCGGCATCCGCTGCGAAAAGGCCGCCATCCACATGAAGAACATCGGCTACGAGCATGTGTACCAGCTCGAAGGCGGCATCCTGAAATACTTCGAAGAAGTCGGCGGCGCGCATTACCAGGGCGACTGCTTCGTCTTTGACCACCGCACCGCGCTGAACCCGCAATTGCAAGAGACCGAGACCCGCCAGTGCTTCGCCTGTCGCGCTGTCGTCACCCCGCGCGAGCAACTGTCGCCGCTGTATGTCGAGGGCAAGTCCTGCCCACACTGCGCCAAAGTGGCCATCGCCGCCTGAGCAAGGCTGCCTGATAACCCGATAGCCTGATAACCCGATAGCCTGATAGCCCGGGAGCCCCGCATGCCTGCCCCCGAGCGCCGCATTGCCCACCTCGACATGGATGCGTTTTACGCCTCCGTCGAACTGCTGCGCTATCCCGAGCTGAAAGGTCAGCCGGTCGTGATCGGCGGCCGCTCCGTGCACCAGCCAGTGGCCGCTGCCGACGGCAGCCGCCAGTTCGCACGGTTGCGCGACTATGCGGGCCGCGGCGTGGTCACCACCTCCACCTATGAAGCGCGCAAGCTCGGCGTATTTTCAGCCATGGGCATGATGAAGGCCGCAAAACTGGCGCCCGAGGCCTGGCTACTGCCGGCCGATTTCGATGCCTACCGCCATTACTCGCGCCTGTTCAAGCAAGCGGTGGCCAGCATCGCCCCCGAAATCGAAGACCGGGGCATCGACGAAATCTACATCGACCTCAGCGCGCACGCAGAGGCCTCGCATGCGCTCGCACAGCGGATCAAGGATGCGGTGACCTCGGCCACCGGGCTGACCTGCTCGATAGGCATCGCACCGAACAAATTGCTGGCCAAGATCTGTTCCGAGCTCGACAAGCCGGATGGCATCACGCTGCTGACGATGGCTGATCTGGAAAGCCGCATCTGGCCAATGGGCGTGCGCAAGATCAATGGCATCGGCCCCAAGGCAGGCGAGAAGCTGGCCGGCCTCGGCATCACGACCATCGGCGAGCTTGCACAGCGCAGCCTGGCCGAGCTGCAGGCACAGTTCGGCAAAAGCTATGGCGGCTGGCTCTTCGATGCCGCGCGCGGCGAAGATGAGCGTCCCATCGTCACCTCGTCAGAACCGAAATCGATCAGCCGCGAGACCACCTTCGAGCAAGACCTGCATGCGCGGCGCGACCGCGAACAGTTGTCGGGCATTTTCACGCGCCTGTGCGAGCGCGTCGCCGGCGATCTGCAGCGCAAGGGCTATGTGGGCCGCACGATAGGCATCAAGCTCAGGTTCGACGATTTCAGGACAGTCACGCGCGACCTGACCCTGGCGGCGCCCACCGACGATGCGGCAGCGATCCGCAAGGCCGCCGGCGAATGCCTGCGCCGGGTGCCGCTGCAACAGCGGCTGCGCTTGCTGGGTGTGCGCGTGTCTTCGCTGATGGACAAATCGCAGCTGCCGGCGCCCGACGTGCCGCCGCAAGCCGAACTGGCGCTGGACTAAGAGCCTATCTCGTTAGGTCGATAGCAAGGCGGCAGTACCGCTGACAGTACAGACGTACGGCAAGGGCGAAGCAGGGAATTCGGACAGCATGCTGTCCGCCTGCGTAGCGGCACTGGCGTATTCGCCAGTGTGCGCCCTGCAAGGGCTGCCAACGCAGCTAGCGGCCTAACGAGATAGGCTATAAGCGGCATGCGGCACAGACCCCACTACAATGGCGCTCCATGAGCTATATCGGCCGCTTCGCCCCCTCCCCGACCGGGCCGCTGCACGCGGGCTCGCTGGCGGCCGCGCTGGCCAGCTATCTGGATGCGCGGGCGCATGACGGCCGCTGGCTGCTGCGCATCGAAGACATCGACGAGGCACGCACGGTGCCGGGCGCGGCCGAGGACATCATCGCCACGCTGGCGGCCTTCGGCCTGCAGCCGGATGGAGAGATCGTCTGGCAAAGCCGGCGCAAGGCGCTGTACGCAGCCGCCTTCGAGCAGCTGGGGTCGCGCGTGTTTGCCTGCGGCTGCACACGCAAGGAGATTGCCGATTCACGCGTCGCGCTGGCGGCCGACGGGGCGGCCATCTATCCGGGCACTTGTCGTCACGGGCTGGCTGCCGGCAAGCCGGCACGGGCCTGGCGCCTGCGCGTGCCGGAGGCCGGCGACCCGGCCGGCCGCATCCTGTTCACTGACCGCTGGCAGGGCGAGATCAGCGAAGAACTGGCCGCGTCAGTGGGCGACTTCGTGCTCAGGCGTGCCGACGGTTTCTGGGCTTACCAGCTCGCGGTGGTGGTCGATGATGCGGATCAGGGCGTGACCGATGTCGTGCGTGGCGCCGACTTGCTGGAATCGACGGCGCGCCAGCTCTTCCTGCAGCGGCAGCTGGGCATCACCTCGCCGCGCTACCTGCATGTGCCGGTCGTCACCAACGAGATCGGAGAGAAATTATCGAAACAGACCGGCGCCATCGCGCTCGACATGCACCATCCTGTCGAGGAGCTCAGGCGGGCAGCAGGCCGTCTGGGTTTGCCGATCGACGTCGCGACGCCAACGATCACTGACTTTTGGGCAGCGGCACTGCCGCTGTGGAAGGCTCGCTTCGGCGACCGCTGAGCGGGCCGCCGAAAGATAGGGGATTACGGCGATACGGTGATTCGGCGATCAGTCTTTCGGGCCGCCACCCAGCAGCGCAGCCCGTTTCGGCTGGGCCTTGGACGTGCGAGCCTCGACTGGCTGGGCGCTGGCTTCGGCCGGCACCGATGGCTCATAGGGCTGGAAGAACCAGGGATCGACTTTCTCACGGCGCGGCGGCGGACCGCTGCGGTGCGGACGCTCGCTGCGTTCGCCGCGCTCGGCACGGTCGGTGCGCTCGGCACGACGATCGTCACTGCGTGCACTGCGATCCGGGCCGCGATCATGGCTGCGCTCGCCACCACGATCGGCGCCGCGGTCACGTTCCGTCCGATCGCCACTGCGCGCGCCGCGCGGCGCAAAACCGTCGATCGACTTTGGCGTCAGCTTCTGCTTGATCAGCTTTTCGATATCGGCCAGATTGCGCGCATCCTTGTCGCAATACAGAGAGATCGCTTCACCTGATGCGCCGGCACGGCCGCTACGGCCGATGCGGTGCACATAGTCTTCCGCGTTATACGGCAGGTCGTAATTGATCACGCACGGCAGTTCGGCAATGTCGAGACCGCGCGCGGCCACGTCAGTGGCCACCAGCACGTCAATGCCGCCATTCTTGAAGGCTTCCAGCGCCGTCATGCGTTCATTCTGCGTGCGGTCGCCATGGATGGCCGTGGCCTTGATACCCTGCTTTTCCAGCTCGCGAGCCAGGCGCGAGGCACCGATCTTGGTGTTGGAAAAGACGATCACCTGGCGAATTTCGCGCTCGCGCAGCAGGTGCACCACCGCATCGCGCTTGGCTTCTTCCTCGACCTTGAACACTTCCTGCGTCACGCGCTCGGCGGTCGCATTGCTGCGGGCGACTTCAACCAGCAGCGGATCTTTCAGGAAGCTGCCGGCCAGTTTCTTGATCTCCGGCGAGAAGGTGGCCGAGAACATCAGGTTCTGGCGCTGCTTGGGCAAGAGGTTGATGATGCGCTGCAGGTCGGGCAGGAAGCCCATGTCCAGCATGCGGTCGGCCTCGTCCATGACAAAAATCTGGGTCTGCGACAGGTTCAGCACCTTCTGCTGCACATGGTCGAGCAGGCGGCCTGGCGTGGCGATCAGGATCTCGACCCCGGCACGCAAGGCGGCCGTCTGCGGCGCCATGTCCACGCCACCGAAGACGACGGTGGAGCGCAGCGGCGTATGGCGCGAGTAGGCCTTTACATTGTCAGCCACCTGGTCGGCCAGTTCGCGGGTCGGCGTCAGGATCAGCGCGCGCACCGGATGGCGCGCCGGCGAGGCGCTGGCGCTGGCGTGCGGCAGCAACTGCTGGATGATGGGCAGCGAGAAGCCGGCGGTCTTGCCGGTACCGGTCTGCGCCGCACCCATCACATCCCGTCCCTGCATGACGACCGGGATCGCCTGCGCCTGAATAGGGGTCGGGGTCGTATAGCCTTGCTCGGCCAATGCCTGCAGGATAGGCGGTGCGAGACCGAAGTCCTCGAAACGTGGCAGGGGTTCAGCTGCTGCAGCTGGTGCGTCGGGCGCAGTGGTGGGGATATTGAGTTCTGACATTCGCTTGACTAGGTTTAGCGCAGCAGTATAGCACTCACACCTTCCCGATTCACGCGCTAAGGGATTGATTGCAAAAGGAAACACCATTTTTACCGCAGCCGTGCCGCGCAGTGGGTGTCGGGTCGGCATCGTCAGCCCGCCGATCCGGGCCACCCGATCGGCGTACCGGCTTCCTTGCCGGACAGATCAAGGTCCCCGATGATTTCGACACCTTGGGTGCGGACCTCATCGAGGAACTCTTTCATCCGGCCCCATGAAGCTGCTGCTGGATACCCATTTGCTGCTTTGGGCAGCCGGCATGCCAAAGCGTTTGTCCAAGCCGGCCCGACTTCTGATCGGCAACCCGGACCATGTGCTCCACTTCAGCGCGGCGAGCCTGTGGGAAATCGCGATCAAGCGCAGTCTGGGCCGGACCGACTTCAGCGTCGATCCGCGTCTCCTGCGGCGCGGTTTACTTGACAACGCTTACATCGAGATTCCGATCACCAGCGAGCATGCGATCATGGTCGACGCCCTGCCACTACTGCACAGGGATCCGTTCGACCGGATTCTGGTCGCGCAATCCATCACCGAAGGTGCCTTGCTGCTGACATCGGATGCGCAAATCGGGCGCTACGAAGGACCGATACAGGTCGTCTGACGGCCGCAGGCACGCAATTAAGCGCAATGATACGAGCAGTGGTCGAGGGCGACGAGCCAAGCAAAAATTGGTCTGATTTCAATGCGCCTCATGTAAGCCAGCTATTAGAGTTGAATATTTCATTTGCCGGCCATGAGCAGGCCAATTCATCCGCGCACTCGATCAGGTTCGACCTCAATGCCGGTCTTTCGCACCGAATAATAGTTATAATTAAGATATTTGAAAACGAAAAATACCCACTTATTACTGAAGATATACTGGAAAATTCCGCATTGGGGTGCAGAAATTTAGTTTGAATGGTATATTTTAAATACCGTTTAATTCATCTTAAATTCCAATATGGACAACCATTTGAAAATTGTGATCGCTTTGCTGATCACCTGCTCCGCACAATTAGCCAAAGCCGACGCAAAAAATTTCGAAGGCTTCAGCGCACAGGCCGGCACCGGCTATCAAAGCTATTCTCTTGAGTCCAGCAACTACTTGAACAATGGTACCGACGCTAACCTGAAGGCAGAAGGGGCGACTTTGGGCGGCGTACCGGCGATGCTCGCCTTAGCTTACTCCGCTGCCATCAATGAAAGCTGGACGCTAGGTGCCGCACTCGAACACAATCCACTCGGTTCCGGCAAAAAAACCAGCATCATCCGAAACTCCAACTCGAATGCAGAGGTTGGCTCCAACACCATAAAAACAACGAGCCACACCGCGCTTTCCCTGGTACCGGGTTTTGCGATCGACAAAGAAACCTTGGTGTATGCAAAATTGGGATACGTCTGGCTGCGAACCAAAGGCGTTCTTAACGATGGCTCACCGGCGGACAATGACAGCCTGTCGGGGTATCAGCTTGGCTTGGGCGTGAAAAAAATGCTAGATGCGAATTTCTTTGGATTCGCGGAAGCGAATTACATCGATCTGCAGTCAAAGAATGTGCGATCTGCAAGTACACAAACTCTCACCTACAAGGAGTCGGGGAGCGGCTACACCTTGCTATTCGGAATGGGCTACCAATTCTGAACTGAAAGCTACCCCCCCAGCAAATCGGGAAACTGATGCAATCGACCTTCCGGGAAGCAAAAAACCCCTGCCATCACTGGCAGGGGTTTTTATTTGTGGTGGGCCCCCCGAGAGTCGAACTCGGCACCAACGGATTATGAGTCCGCTGCTCTAACCAGGCATGAGCTAGAGGCCCAAAAGCCGGTTAGCTGCCTTCGAGGAAGCTCTTCAGCTTGTCGGAACGGGACGGATGGCGCAGCTTGCGCAGTGCCTTGGCCTCGATCTGGCGAATACGCTCGCGGGTGACATCGAATTGCTTGCCGACCTCTTCCAGCGTATGGTCGGTCGACATCTCGATGCCAAAGCGCATGCGCAGCACTTTCGCTTCGCGGGGCGTCAACGAATCCAGCACGTCCTTGACCACGCCGCGCATCGACGCATGCAGCGCCGCGTCGGCCGGGGCCAAGGTGTTGTTGTCCTCGATGAAGTCGCCCAGATGGGAATCGTCGTCGTCACCGATCGGCGTTTCCATCGAGATCGGCTCTTTCGCGATCTTCATGATCTTGCGGATCTTGTCCTCGGGCATCTCCATCTTCAGCGCCAGCGTCGCCGGATCCGGCTCGGCACCGGTCTCCTGCAGGATCTGGCGCGAGATGCGGTTCATCTTGTTGATCGTTTCGATCATG
>JACCDT010714787.1_pt1 | contig 20683 bp, 25 predicted proteins | sample 7446291 | NCBI WGS metagenome assembly JACCDT01 (sample SAMN15323446, study PRJNA562643) | freshwater metagenome | isolation source: river surface water | place: USA:Blue River Watershed | collected 2017-08-17 | reverse complement strand
CTACCGGGGATTCCGTAACATTTCACAAATTGTGATACCTGAAGTAAAGAGTGTCAAGCTAGAGGTCAAATTTGACCTTCAGGCCAGCAATAGCCACAGTTGCCCGCGGGGCGGTGTGACCAATTGGAGCAGAGAAGCTCACAAACCCAAGGGTTATCCGGCTTGGGTGGGCCGCTTGATTTGGATTTGTGACGCACCAGAGCTCAGAAATCGTGGTGTGTATCTGGACAGTGACACGTTCAGAGACACCATAGACAACATTGGCAGCGGAGGCGGCGACCATATCAGACATGAATACAGTGTAACGCTGTGGGCCGGCGATTGGCCCGCTTGGGATCGTAAGCGTACCTGGGATATTTTGGCCTCAAGCTAAGTTGTTGATTCTGCTGGAAATAAAAATTTGACACCGTTTGGTCAGAATTGCTATACTAAAAGAGTAAAGGACAACACGATGAACAACTCCAACGAACTTTGCGATTTTTTGACCCAGCCCCAGGTGGAAGAGCAGTACGACGCTGAATACGACGCCTGGCTCCAGGAACTGAGCGCTGAACTGGACCGGATCGAAGCTGAGTTTGAGCTGGCTGATGACGCTCCGGGCATGCTGGAAGCGTACCCGGAATTGTGGGCTCGGATCAGCGACGTAGTGGGTTGCGACACCGAAGAAGAAACTTTGTCCTAGTGGTTGACATGGACAGGCGGGTTTGCTAGACTAAGAGAGTAGTAGAAAACACAACACACAACAGGAGAATTTATGAGCAAGACCATTGAATCGCGTACTGTGACCATCGCCGAGGCCCGCAGCCGGGTGATGCGTTGTTTGAATGCCCGCCGCCCGGTGTTCCTGTGGGGGCCTCCCGGAGTTGGCAAGAGCGAACTGGTGGGCCAGATCGCCAGCGACTTGGGTGGCGTGATGCTGGACTTCCGGCTGGCTATCCGGCAGCCCACTGACATCATTGGCATCCCCTACTTCAACAAGGACAAGGGCGTGATGGATTGGGCGCCGCCGGTGGATCTGCCCAGCGCCGAGTTTGCTGCCAAGTATCCGGTTGTGGTGCTGTTCCTGGACGAAATGAACTCGGCTGCGCCGGCCGTGCAGGCTGCGGCGTATCAGCTGGTGCTGGATCGCCGGGTAGGCCAGTATGTTCTGCCCGACAACGTGGTGATCGTGGCTGCTGGCAACCGCGAGACTGACAAGGGCGTTACGTTCCGTATGCCCACTCCGCTGGCCAACCGCTTCGTCCACCTGGAAGTTCGCGTGGACTTCGAGACCTGGTTCAACTGGGCTGTGGATCACAACATCCACAAGGACATCGTGGGCTACCTGCAGTTCCGCAAGAACGACCTGTTCGACTTCGACAGCAAGAGCGCCAGCCGCTCGTTTGCTACGCCGCGTAGCTGGAAGTTCCTGAGCGACCTCCTGGAAGACGACACCATGAGCGCTGCTGAGCTCAGCGACCTGGCTGCTGGCACGGTGGGCGAAGGCATTGCGGTGCAGTTCATGGCCCACCGTAAGTATTCCGAAGACCTGCCCAACCCCAGTGAAATCCTGGACGGCAAGGTCAAGGATCTCAAGACCAAGGAGATGAGCGCCAAGTATTCGCTGGTGATTTCCATGTGCTACGAGCTCCAGGAGGCTCACAAGAAGAACGTGGGCGAGAAGCGGTTCCACGAGATGGCTGACAACTTCTTCGACTTCATGATGAAGAACTTCGAGACTGAGCTCACTGTGATGGGTGCCCGTGTGGCGCTGGTGAATTATAAGCTGCCCTTCCACCCCAGCAAGCTCAAGACGTTCGAAGAATTCCATAAGCGGTATGGCAAGTACATCATCGCGGTGGGTCAGACCAAGTAGTTCTCTCAGGGTGTTGTGACCCTGCTACACGATGCGGGCTTGGGCAACCAAGCCCGCATTCGTCTGTTTACCTTGCTCTGTCGTGCCCTAGAACAGCCTGGCCAGTGCCAGGACATGTCTGAGTATACCCCAGCCTCTCCAGGCTGTTCTAGGGCATTCTGCGGTGTTGAAAACAAAAGGGTTAGACTCCTGTGTTTTCAACAGGTTAGCAATTGAAATTATTTTTGCTGATTTGGTTGACTCACTGCCAACCATTTGCTATAATAAAAGAGTAAAGGACAACATGACTACTGGCGCAACCCTTACCCCGGATGAGTTCAAGAAGCTGAACAATGCCCTGTGTGGTATCCGTTACACCCAACGACAGCTTCAGAGTGTATTGAATCCTGAGCTGCTCAAGAGCCTGAATGACAGCATCGAAAGCATAGAGCAGGCGCTGGCCAATTCCTATCAGAGAGAAAGTCAGTTGTTCGATGCCCGCTCCCGCTACTACCATCAGGTAGCTGAACAGGAAGGTTTTGATTCGAACTGGAGCATTTACACGGTGGGCTCCATGTTCGAAAATCACCCCTATGAGGGCGTCAAGGAACTGGTGTACAAGACTGTGACCTCGCACCTGAACTGGACCGAGGTTGAGATTCGTGTGCCAGTTGAAGGCTGCCGTTGGCTTGACTTGTGGCGGGCGGCTGACGCTGCGATCCGGCAGAGCGGAGACCGTCATCACATCTTTATTGAAGGGTTCCAGCAGGACCTGGAAATAGTGACCTTGGTCACTGGCAGCTAGGTTGACACCCGCTGACCCGTTTGCTACAATAATAGAGAGGACACATGAGCAACACTACCAAACCCAAGAAGAATTCTCGCAAGGCTCAGTTTGAGCTCAACTGTACTGACCAGCCCATCCCCAAGGACCTCAGCAATCGGGTTCGTGAAAAGTTGGTAACGGCCCGGATTTCGTTGCTGCTCAAGAAACCGTTCTTTGGCAACATTGCCACCCGGTTGGTGCTGACGCCTGCAGACGAGTGGTGCCCCACTGCTGCTACCGATGGGCGCAAGTTCTACTATAATCATGCGTTCATTGACGCCTTGCGCACTCGCGAAGTGGAGTTCCTGTTTGGCCACGAAGTGCTGCATTGTGTATACGATCACATGGAACGCCGGGGTGACCGTGACCCCCAGCTGCACAACATTGCTGCTGACTATGTGGTGAACCTGGAACTGGTGGACCAGAAGGTTGGCGAGCTGATTACCACTGTGCCGGCGCTGTATGACCGCAAGTATGTGAATTGGAGTTCAGAGCAGGTGTACGATGACCTGTTCAAGAATGCCAAGAAGATCAACATCCAGGATCTGCTGGACCAGCTGCTGGATGATCACATGGACGGCAGCGAGGGCGAGGGTGACGGCGATGGTGATAGCAAAGAAGGACCGAAAGGTCGCCCGGGTCGTCCCAAGCTGAGCGAAGAAGAAAAGAAGGCCATCCGGGACGAGATCCGCGAAGCGGTGCTCAACGCCGCCAAGCAGTGCCAGGCTGGCGACTTGCCTGCAGGTGTTCAGCGCCTGATCAAGGACCTCACTGAGCCCAAGCTGAACTGGCGTGAGCTGCTCCGGCAGCGTATCGAAAGCACGGTGTTCAGCGATTACAGCTGGCTGGTGCCCAGCCGCAAGGGCTGGGACATGGATGCGGTGCTGCCGGGCATGATCGTGGATCAGCAGATTGACATCTGTGCGGCACTGGATATGAGCGGCTCCATTGGCGAGGCTGAAGCTCGTGACTTCCTGAGCGAGATCCAGGGCATCATGAGCCAGTTTGACGGTTACAAGATCCAGGTGTGGTGCTTCGACACCCAGGTTTACAGCCACGACACGTTTACCAACGACGACGGCCGCAGCATTGATGAATACAAGATCAAGGGCGGTGGCGGTACTAGCTTTGACGTGAACTGGGAATGGATGAAAGATAACAACATCGAACCCAAGTTGTTTGTTATGTTCACTGACGGATATACCGGAGACGGGTGGGGTGACGCTAACTACTGTGACTCCATTTTTGTTATCCACGGCGGTTACGATGGCCAAGCACCGCACGGGCTGACTGTGAAGTACGAGAAGTAGATTTCAAACTCAGCGGGAGGGAAACCTCCCGCATTTTTCTATGCAAAATAATCATCTAAAACAAATATGTCAGCACCCCAGAATAGTGGAGCGACTGCCCAGGCACTTCCAGGGTCTGGAGTTGCCCATGCAGGTGCCTGTTGACAATGCTGTAGCAGTGGCTCAGAGCATCATCAGAGACATTCTGGCTTCTACCCAGGGCCGTATTTTTGTGGATCTGAATCAGGAGCAGAATTATGACTTGTACGTGGCGTTTGAAGAACCTGGCGATCTGGTCTACGTGACCTTGGCTTTGCCTGCGCTATTGTCTGAAAAAATTCGCTAGGGCAGAAGTGCCGATAAATACTGATATCAAGGAGACAGTATGGAAAATACTCAACCAACATTGGATCTAAATGATCTGAATATTTTGCGTGAAGTGGTGTCCCAATGTGCTACTCGCGGAGCATTTAAAGCCGAAGAGTTCAGCGCCATTGGGCGTGTTTATGAAAGGCTAGTGGCTTTTCTGGAAGCGTCAAACGCTTTGGCTGCCACAGAGGAAGCCGATTCTGCTGAACAGCCTGCCCAGACTGACGAGCTGGTCAGCGAGGAAGTGCCGGTCCAGACTGAAGCTGCTGAAGGAATCTAACCATGATCAAACATGTAGGTCGCCATGGCGACAAGAAGATTGTGATTTTGTATCGCACCGTACCTGGTGAAGATCATATGTGCTTGGTTGCCTACAGCGACCTGCTGCCCAGAACTTATCACGATGCAGTGATGAAGACTCTGGAAACTCCTGCTGGCCAGCAGGCCAAGGAATTTGCAGATGCACTGTTCCGCAACCTGTTGCCAGATGGTCGTAACATCCTGCATACTCTGCATCGCGAAGGGTTGATCAAGAAGGTACCAACCAATCAGGTGATTGTCACGCCAGACACCAAGAGCAATGTCAGACTGGACGAACTCAACGACATTCTGAAGAAGATGGAAGAAGGCGAGGATGCTGTGCGCAAGATGGCAGCCATGGATGCTCAAGCTGGGCTCAGAGATCCCATCAAGAACCGCAAGATGGTGACTCCAGCTGAGCAGACTGCGGCTGTGCTGGATGATAGCAACCTGGCACAGAATCTGATGGCTCAGGCTACTCGCATGAAAGCCGAAGCTCAGAGCTTGCTGACCGAAGCAGCCAGATTGGAAACCGAAGCTCAGACACTGACCGCAGTCACTCCCAAGACTCCTGCTAAGAAAGGTCGCGGCAGAAACAGTGCGAAAAAGTCAGCTGTTGCAGAGTAAAGAACCAGTGGGTACTGATTGGGAAAAGCTCATAGACGAAATTGACAAGAAGATCATACCCACTTTCCTGATTCGAGAAGTACATTTTATATATCCAGACTGCCCTGATGTGGTAATGGGGCTGGATCAACTGGATTCAGACACTCTGGAACTACTAGGAGCCTCTATTCGTGAACTCCGTGAAGATTCAGATGCTCGTATACGTTTAGTCATTGACGTCAATAAACTTCAAGCACACATTGAACCCTTTGTGGATCAAGTGTTGCAATCCTTACCTTGATGAAATACAATAAACCAAATATCAACGTTTGTGCTATTTTTGCAACTGATCAAGATGGTGGTATGGGGTACCAGGGCCGAATGCCCTGGCCCCATCTGTCTGATGATTTAAAAAATTTTCGACGTCTCACGCTGGGATGTCATGTGCTCATGGGCAGCAAAACCTGGACCAGCACTGACATGAAAGCGCCGTTGCCCTTGCGTGGCAACATTGTGTGGAGTCGGAATCACAGTGTGCTGCCCAACATCACTGACAAAGTCATACAGTTTACAGGGGATCCAAAAGTTTGTCTGGAGATCTTTTCAGATCGGGAACCCCTTGCCAGTCAGATCTGGGTTATAGGCGGAGCAGAGACTCTGAAAACCTGGATGCCCTTTGTAAACACTGTGTGGCATACTGAAATCCATCGACGTTGGGAGTGTGATACTCGCTACCATAATTCATATTGGCAATCTGAGTTTACACCTGAACCCAATCCCAGTAAATATCGTGATTATGATACAGGTATCGAGTACACCATCACTGTGTGGAATCGCTAATATGGAACAACAATATCTAGATACACTGAAGAAAATATTAGATACCGGAATCGATACTGATGACCGTACTGGAGTGGGCAGCCGTAGCATTTTTGGTGTGCAGATGCGGCATGATCTCAACACGGGATTTCCTGCATTAACCACTAAGAAACTAGCTTGGCAAGCTGTGGTAGGAGAGCTGTTGTGGTTTATTGAAGGCAGCAGCGATATTCACCGTCTGAGTGAACTAACACACGGAGTGCCTGATCGCAACACCATCTGGCATGCTAATGCGCTGGCTCCCAGCTGGAGGCCCAACGCTAAATTTGAAGGAGATGCTGGCTCTATCTATGGAGTACAGTGGCGGCGTTGGGTGGGCGATCACGGTGCAGAAATTGATCAGTTGGCTCAGTTGATTCTGGATATCAAGAAGAATCCCCACAGTCGCAGACACATTCTCACAGCATGGCAACCTGCCGAGTTAGATCAAATGTGTTTGCCACCCTGTCATATTCTGAGCCAGTTCTGGGTCAGACAGGGTCGGTTGAGTTGCCAGCTGTACCAGAGATCGGCCGATTTCCCCCTGGGAATCCCATTCAATATTGCCAGCTACAGTCTGCTCACTCACATGATTGCACAGGTATGCGGGCTGGGTGTAGGAGAGTTTGTGCATGTGATCGGAGACGCTCACATCTATCACAATCAATTTGATGGTGTTCGAGAGCAACTGACTCGCACTGGTTATGATTTTCCCACACTGTGGATCAATCCAGATGTAACCAGTATATTTGATTTCAAACCACAGGATTTCAAACTGATTGGATACAAACATCATCCAGCCATCCAGTTTCCGTTCGCGACCTGATACCAGAGGAGGTCCTATGATAAATAGTTGTGAAACCATGTGCTTGGAAGACTCTGCTGGCAGTACCAGATGGATCAGGATAGTGGAGTTTGATAACAATTTATTTGCTATAGAAAGCACTGATTATGCTATACTGGAACTAGGGTATTCAATGAAGTTCAGTGATCACGCTGAACTGTCCAACTGGATGCATCATCAGATATCATCTGGTTGGGCAGTGAGTTTCAGTACTCATCAGCCCAGTGACAACATAGATACCGACATCATTGGCCGTATTCAGTTAAATGTGTTTAACGCATTGGCCAAAAATAAATAAACAACAAGGAGAAATCATGCGATTTTTATCAATTATGCTTTTGGGATTGGGTAGTTTGTTTGGCCAGACCAATCCTTTTCCCACTTTGGCACCAGCCAGTGCCACAGTGACTTATGACAAGGCTGTGGACACTGTGGTGTCTTTGCCTGGGGTGACCCTGACTGCTGGCACTAACCCGTTTTTCTACAGTGTGTTTGTGCCGGTAGAGTATTCTGCGGTGGTCACCTATGCACCCATGGTGGGCTTTCTGCCACCTGGTACCACTGGCGAAGTGCGCATGGCTGTGAATGCTCAGAGCCTGAATGTGGGTACCTACAACATTCCTATCAGCTTTGTGCAGAACAGTCCCAATGTGATTGTGGGCTTTGGTATCACACTGAATGTGACCGACAGTCGCACCTATGTGCTGCCTGGCGCTACTGACCGACAGATTCCTCACATTGCTGCTGGTGACAACTGGAAGACCCGAGTTCGTTTGGTGAATACTAGCTCTGCAACCAGCGTGAGTGAATTGCGTTTTTACAATGCTGCTGGTCAGAGTGAGAACTTTGCAGTGAACGGGTTCTTGACCAACTATCTGCCGGGTGTAGCAATTCCTGCCCGAGGTTTTGTGGACCTGGTGTTGGATAATCCTGCTGGTCTCAAAACAGGCACTGCCACTGTGAAGCCCCTGATTGGCGACGTACCTGGCATCAACGTGATCTATCAGAGTGCTGCTCCAGCCTTTGAAAGCGCCGTGGAAGTCAAGCAACCCAATCGGTCCACGATGACCATTGCGTTCAACAACGTGGGTCGTAACAGCACTGGTATCGCGATCAGCAATGCACTGAACTTCAACCAGGAACTGACTTTTGAGTTCTTTGATGAACAGGGTCAGAACCTGATTCCCACCGGCACCACAGTGAGCAAGGTCCGAGTTCCCCAGAACGGCCAGTACATTGCCACCATGAACACCGTTTGGCCGTTCACTGCTGGCAAGACTGGTACAGTTCGAATCACTGGAACCCAGCCTGCACTGTATGGATTTGGTTTGCAGTTTGACCTGGACAAGGGCGTGTTCTACACTCAACCAGTGTTCTAAACTCCTGCTGATCCTCAACCCTAACGGGGGCCCTAGGGCCCCCGTTTTCTGTCATTTGACTTTGACATCATCGTTTGCTATACTATAGGAGTACAAGGTCATGGAACTGAACATACAGAAATTGTTGCGTAACGATCCTGCTGCACTGGACCAGATCCAGAACATGGGCATTCGAGTCAATACTCATCCCCGGTTTCCCAACCTCAAGCAGTTTGTCTACAGCATGATCGAGTCCTATGAATTCAAGGATCACCCGATCGTGTGCGAGTCCCGTGGTCTGCTGCTGAACAGTGACGACAACTGGAACGTGGTTGCGCATCCGTTCAATCGTTTCTTCAATTTGGGCGAACCGGGTGCTGCGGATATCGACTGGAGCACTGCTCGAGTCCAGGAGAAGCTGGACGGTTCCCTGATGGTGATGTACTATTGGGCCGGCGCATGGCACGTGAACACTCGCAAGACTCCGGGTGCTGGTTCGCCCGTGGGCGATTGGGGCATCAGCTTCGCTGACTTGTTCTGGCGCTGCTGGGATCAGCAGTACGGCGATGCTGGGTTTGATCATTTGATTCCGGGTTTTACCTACTGCTGGGAATTGACCAGCCCTTTGAATCGCATGGTTACCCACAATCGAGATGAGCGAATTACCCTGCTGGCGGTTCGTGATGCACAGGGCCAGGAACAGGCTGTTCAGCAGTATCAGAACGCCTTTGATGTGGTTCGCCACTTTGAGTTTGGCTCGGCTGAAGCCGCGGCGCAGGCTTCTGAGCTGCTGGATCCCATGGATCAGGAAGGCTTTGTGGTGGTGGATGCTGAGTTTCAGCGTGTCAAGATCAAGAGCTCGCACTATGTGGCTATCCACCACACTGTGACCAGCTTGAACACCAGAGCCATTGTGGAGCTGATCCAGAAGGGTGAAGCTGATGAGGTAATGACTTACTTTCCCGAGATCCAGCGTGAATTCAATCGTATTGCGGGTCACATCAATCACGAAGCTGCGGAAGTTGACCGTTGGTTTGAGTTCTTGCAGCCCTGGGCTCAGCAGGTGATCCGCAATGGCGATCGTACTGCTGAATCCATCAGCCGCAAGCCGTTTTCGGCTGCTGTGGTTCAGAACGTTCCCAATCGGTATCATGCTGCAATGTTTGCTCTGGTCAAGCAGCAGGCTGGTTCGGGTCGCGAATGGCTTTTGAAGCAGGACCTGGAAACCATCATGCGCTGGATGAACTTCAAGAGCGTGAAAAATTTCCAGAAGGAGGCAGAATGATCATCCCCAATCGACTCCCTGGAGTCAGTATGCGGCAATATTGGGTCCAGGTACTGGAACAGTATGGAGCTTGGCAGGAACAAGACACTTGGTGTGTTCCTGCCTTTCCGCAAGGCAAAGAATTTTATTCCAGAACCCAGGACGTCTACTCAGCGTATGTAATGGCGTTGAATGGCGTCAATCTCAAAACTAAAAATCAAGGATAAACATGCACAGCATCTGGTCTTTTCTGTTGGCATTATGTCTCACTGACACTGGTGAGATACGAGGTCGGGTTGTGAATTGTCGCAATCGCACTGTGTCCAAATTGGAGGTGTGCTACCAGACCTATACTGGCAATGGTATTGCACAGGCCGAAACGATGTGTACCAAGACCAACTCACAGGGTGAATTTGTTTTTGATCAGCTGGCACCAGGCACATATGGTGTCTTTATAAGCAGTGATCGTTGGCGCACCGTCAGATACCGAGATATCAAAATAGAGTCTGACAAGTCTGTGGACTTGTTTTTCAAACTGACTCCTGCGCCCAATCAGGAATCCTGGTGTAGCCAATGAAGGAAAAACATTATCCAGCCCCCACCAAAAACGAACGCATCCGTTACATGGAGGCTTTGTTACATCAGTTGAATGCCGCTCGCACCGCTGGCAATGTTGAATTCATAAGCCGGCTGCTGAATCGCATTGATGACTGGAGCTACGCACATCGAGTGGGCAATGGCGCACTCACTGATCGTCAGCAACAGCAACTGATTCACAAAGCCTTCTGGAATAAAATTGCCGGTATTGATTATGGTGAAATGTAACAATACCGTTGTGGTAATGTAATAATTCTGTAAACCTAAAAACAGTAAGTAAACATGAGGAAAAATCAACCAATGAGAACTATTTTTTTGATTTTGTTTTGTGCATCCAGCCTGTGGTCACAAACCGATGCTGGTGCTATCTTGGGATCTATCCAGGATAGTGACCGGGCTGTGATCACAGGCGCCACGGTGTCTGTGCAAAACGAAAAGACCGGCCAGATGCGTGAAACAGTCAGCAATGAAACTGGCCTATACACCATCCCCAATCTCAGCGCCGCTAATTATACCATCAAAATTTCGGCACCTGGCTTTGCCAGTATGCAAAAGAGTGGTATCCGGCTGAATGTGGGTCAGCAGATTGCTGTGAACTTTGTGATGGTACCACAAATTGTGCGTACTGAAGTGGTAGTAGAAGGTGGCGATGTGGTTGCCGTGGATACTGCCAGTGCCAAAATGGGCGTGAACGTCAGCGAGCGTGAAGTGGCCAACTTGCCACTGAACGGCCGTCAGCTGAGTCAGTTGTATCTGCTGGCTCCAGGTGCCAACACTGGCGGTGGCGGCAGCTATGACAATATTCGTTTTAGTGGTCGCAGCAATCAGCAGAATGCCATTCGTTATGATGGTGTGGAAGGCAGCAGCATTGTGGATGCCAGTCCGGGCAATCTGAACGGACAGATCAGCAGCTTCTTCCGTCTGCAAAGCAGCATGGAGAATGTGCAGGAATTCCGTGTGGAAAGCAACAACTATCCTGCAGAATACGGCACCGGCACAGGCGGTCAGATCACTGTGGTCACCAAGAGCGGTGGCAATCAGTTGCATGGCAGTGTGTTTGAATACCTGCGCAACAGTGCCCTGGATGCTCGCAACTTCTTCGATGGTGCCAGTGTAAATCCGCTGAGACTGAATCAGTTTGGTGCCAGTGCTGGTGGCGCCATTGTGAAGGATCGTTGGTTTTGGTTTGCGAGCAATGAGAATCTGCGCCAGCGACAGAGTATTCCGTTCCGCGAAGCTGTGCCCAGTATCAGTGCTCGAGTTCGTGCTGTACCAGCAGTGCAGCCATTATTGAGTTTGTTCCCCCAAGGCAACATTCCAACTGCTGATCCCAATGCCACTATTTTAGCAGTGGATCGATCACAGATTGTGGATGAAGTTAGCTTTGGTTCACGTATTGACGGCAGAATCAACGATCGTTTGGCAGTTTATGCTCGTTATTTCCGTGACCAGGGCCACAGTGTTCAGCCCTTGGGTGTGACGGGCAACAGCATCGATGTCACTGCTGTACCGCAGAATGCAGTGTTCAATACTCAGTGGATCATCAGTCCGCAGAAGATCAACGAAGCCAAATTGGGCATCAATGCTTATAAGACTCGTGCGTGGGGTCGTGCTCCTATCGTTAATGGATTTAATCCTGCAGACATCAGCGTGAATCTCACTGGTGGTGTTGCACTGGCTGGCATCAGCAGTCAGGGTGCAGGCACTGGATTCAGCACCGCAGGCGGCTTGGTTCGCAGCAACAGCGCCACTAACGGACGTGGCCAGCCTTACACCAACACCAGCACTGCACTGATTGATAACTTCAGCTGGATTCAGAACAATCACAACATCAAGATTGGTGGGGAATTGCGCTGGATTCGTCTGTATACTGATCGGCTGGGCGGTACCACTTACAGCTTCAGCAATGTGGAAGATCTGATCAACAACCGTCCGCTTCAGGTTCAGTTCCTGGGCGATCTCAGTGCGCCCAGTCCATTCAACAAAAACGCCATCGGTGAACGTGAACTCAATCAATACTTCGCCATTGGATATGTGCAGGACGAATGGAAACTGCGTGAAAACATCACTGTGAACTATGGCCTGCGTTATGAGTATTACAGTGTATTCAGAGAAAAGCGTAACCTGGCTGTGAATTGGAATCCTGTGACTGGCCAGTTGTTGGATCCTGCACTACCAGTTTATCAGAGTGACCGTACCAACTTCAGTCCCAGATTCAGTACCACATGGAGCCCGTTTCGGTGGCAAGGCAAAACTGTATTTCGTGTGGGCTCGGGGATTTATTACGGTCCGGGCCAGCCGGAAGATCTGATTCAGCCGTTTGAAAGCGACCGGATCAGCAGCACACTGACTGGTGTGACCTATCCAGTCAATACCGCTCAGATTGCAGCCAACTACAACATCAACAGTCCCACTCTGCGATTCCAGCCACGTGCTTATGATCCTGGTTATCGTGTTCCTGAGAAAGTCTACAGTTACACTGCTAGTGTTCAGCAGCAGGTTCGGGGCAATACCGTTACCCTAGCTTATGTGGGCAGCCTGGGTCGCAACCTGTTCATCCGCACCTGGGGCAATCGCATAGTGGGTGTGAATACCAACCCAGTCACTGGTGCAGCCATAGTGGCTCGCGAGTTTGGCGACCGGTGGGCCGAAGTTGACGTCAAGACCAGCGGCGGCAATGACCACTACAATGCTCTGCAGGCCACAGCTAACCGCAAGACTCGCAGCGGTTTCAATTATGGTGTGAGCTATACTTGGGGACGTTCAATTGGCAGCAGCGGTGGTTCCAATGAAACTGTCACGGTGGCTGACAGCTACAACTGGCGGCGTGACTATGGTAACAATGCTGCTGACATTCGTCACAATCTCAACACTGTGATGCTGTACGAAGGCAGCAAAGGTCGGCTGAACAATTGGCAGTTTGGTGGCATCCTAAACACTCGTTCGGGTCTGCCACTGGATCCACTGATTGTGCGCAATGACGTAATTTATCGAGATCAGCGTAATGGTTTATACTACAATAACCCTGTGGTAGAAAACGGAGTGGTTCACACTCGCGCTGAAATCAACGTACCCGGAGGCGGTCAGACCAGACAGATTCGTCGTCCGGATTACGTGGCAGGTGTCAGCCCTTATGTTAAGAGCAACGGCACATTGTACCTGAATAGTGCTGCGTTTAGCACTCCACTGCCAGGTACATTTGGCAACGCATCCCGATACAGTCTGCGGGGCCCAGCTCTTTTCCAAACCGACATCACGGTTCAACGCCGAATTCGACTCAGTGAACAGTTCAACCTTGTTGCTCGTGCTGAAGTTTACAATGTGTTCAACCGTGCAAACTTTGCTAACCCGCCCGCTCAGTTACCCAACGCTCTGCCCAGCAGACCCAGTCAGAGCAATACTGTGCAGCCCGGGCAAGCATTTGGTCCCAGCACTCAGGGTGCAGCATTTGGTGTGATTAACAGCACACTGGATCGCACAGTGGGTCTGGGCACCAGTCGACAGATTCAGTTGAGTTTGCGACTGAATTTTTAGTGGTGTATAATAATTGGGCTACCTGAACTAAATAGTCTGGGTAGCCCAAACAGCTTCCCAAAGGAGTAAAATCAATGACAATTCTGATACTCCTGGTAACGGCAATTCTGATCGTACTGTACAGAAGAACGGAGAAAACCATGATCGACATCAAAGGTCTTATCGCAAAAGTAGATGCTCTAACTGCAATTGTTCCCAACATCAAGGCAGATTATGAGAGTTTGAGTGCAACTGTGGCTGAACTACAGGCCAAAGTTGCCAGCATGGAGGGAGTGGATCCTGAACTGCAAGCTCTGATCGACAGTCTGGATGCCAAGCTGGGTTCCAGCCTGGAAACACTCAAGGCTCTGGATGAAAGCGTTCCTGGCGCTGCGCCAGCAGCACCAGCAGCACCAGCTGAACCTGCTCCTGCTGAGCCTGTGATTGAAGAATCGCCTGCACCTGTTGAGCCCGAACCTGCTGTGGAAGAAACACCTGCTGCTCCTGTTGAAGAAGTGGTAGCAGAACCAGCTGCTGAAGAAAAGCCAGCTGAATAACCATCAGATGGGCGGAGGATGACTTCCGCCCATCTTATCATACAAGTTGAAACATCAGCTAAATACTGTTATAATAAAAGAGTAATGGAACAGCACAAAAGAACTGTAGCCAGATCAGCCAGTTGGAGAATTACTGCAACCATAATTACTGCATTATGGACTGGCATCGAATCGGCAATTTGGATGAATCTAATCATGACAGTGGTGCATTATCTACACGAAAGGATTTGGCTCAAGCTAGAATGGGGTAAATCTTAATCTACAAGTTTGATAGGTGATGATCTAGACTGAAGGCATCGTGGACCTGGGTTCGACTCCCAGCGCCTCCACCAAAAGCACGTGGGTTCGATCCCCACCGTTCAAGGACACCCGAAAGGGACAATGGACACTTGCGATGACTAGGGTCGTGTGCTTTTGAAGGGGGCGAAATGGTTTCGACAAGATGAGCTAGGAACGGGGAATCTATCCGGCAGACGACTACCGCAACAGCGTGAACTTATAAATGCCAATTCTAACGAATGGTACAATCTCGGTGAATACAGCTTCGAAACCGAAGCTGGGCTAGCAGTAGCCTAACCGAATGAGTTAGATAAGCCCTCGGAAACAGAATGCTTATCACAGAAAAGCCGCGCAAGCGGCTTTTTTATTATCTGAATAAGTAAGAAGAATTAGTTTTGCACTTATTTCTCCAACAATAGGGGACCCCTCAGTGGGTCAATGTTACCTTTTTGTACCCAATTTGACGATGACAAATTTCATATATCTCGCTTACTCGATTTTCCAATCAATATAGGTTCAAATTTTGACCAAATATTGTAATGAATTGCATAATATTCCCCATGAATCAAAATTTCATGACCCATTTTCAATGCAGAAATCAAACTGTCGTTTTTCATTTTATATTTGTCTTGAAAACTTTTCAAATCATATTTAGGTGATCTACCTGTGAGTTGATCAAGATAAGGAATAAGTGGCGAGTCTGGAAAGTATTTCTTAATAATTTTTGCTGAATAGCTGTTAATCCAGGTATCTCCTTCTATCAACAATTCTAAGACTTCAGCATACACATAGTGTCTCCCAATTTGATCATTTACATTTTTTGGTAAATTCTCTAATTTATCGATTGCGTTCTGGATTTTTTTAATTTCTTTGGTTAACAATGTTTTAGGAAAAGGCAGTTGTACGAATTTTGCCAAAACATCCGAATCAATAATTAAATCTTTTTCTTCAGCACTCCAAGAAAATTTGGCTGAATTTTTTGGTATTATTACATAAAGTGTGCCGTAATCACGGGCATGAAATTCTTCGCTGGTAACAAAAATACTGTTGGATCTATTGGCTTCGATTTTTAATGCGGACAATATGCTGTTAAATTTCGCTACTTCATCAGGATCGCTGTCTACTGGAACACGGTTTGTTGGACTGGTTGCTTGAAATACGGAAAGAGCTTCACCTCTAATTCCTCTGTACATCAATTCACCAGAAGTTCTAAATGCCATCAAAAACTTGCCACAATCATTTTGTATTTTACTGGCAATCGATTGTACATCTGAATCAGCTGATTGCGGACCAAGTTTATTCAGTTGTTTTTCTAATTTTTTTAACTCAGACTGATTGCTTTTCAAAGTGTTCTCAAGACGTTCAATAACACCTCGAATTTCTGACATTCTTCTTTGAAGATTAATTGCGGTCTCGGAACCAGGGGCCAACAAAGAAGTATTAGAAAATGGCGACTTTTTCTTAGCAGCTTCAATCAATATTTTTAAATCATCGATTTTCATTAAACATTCCCTTAACTTTTGCTAATCCAGTTATTAGCTTTTGCTTGGTAGTTAATAGCATCAGGTGTTATGGTTTTATCAAATTTTGCGCTGGACACGGTGCCCATTACCTTTCCACTATTGTTTTTAATTTCGCAAACCACGTCGTTATTTATTCCTTCTGATACAACTTGGAAGCTGGGCTAGCAGTATAGTTGGGTTCTCAGAAACAGAGTACTCAACAAAAAAGCCGCGTAAGCGGCTTTTTCTGTTTGTAGTTTCGTCTTTATCTCCAGTGAGGCCCGTTCCACCAACCCACCAAACTGTACCTGATACCTGAAGTCACAGGATTGGCTTGATGATAGAACAGGCTAGGGAAGAAGATCACCGTGCCTTGAGCCCTGATTTCATTAGCTGGGGGATATTGTTCCAGATGCTGAAATGTTAAGTCTCCGCCCTGATAGGTTTCGGGATCACTTAGTTGTATCACAAAAGTCAGTTTGCGTTGAGTGGGTTCTGAATTCATCCATAATACATCCTGATGCATTTTGAACTGCCCTTGATAGGCCGAGTCATATTCAGTAAATTGCATACTTCGTAATTCAGTATAATCCAAGTTAAACCACTCGTCGTTGCTTCTCTTGGTGATATTTTCCATGATACCAAACAGTGGTTCCCATTCTGGAATTCGATGAATCCATCTGACATAACTTCGCCTGGAGGATTCATTTATACCTGCTCCTGTTCTTGACCCGTATACAGTGGCCTGTTGTGCTGGTACCGTTTCTTTTGCTCGGGTAACTATCTCATCACAATATGAGGGTGTGAAATAGCTTTTCCAATAACACCATTGTCCTCTCATTAGTTATTCCTTAGCAGCACTTGAAGGCCCAGAGCCAGTACCATAATCATAATGATCACCATGTATGCAGCTATTGCTGTCAAACTGTGGTTTTTGATTTCTGAGTATGGGGAAAATCTCATGTTGTATTGAAGTTTTTTTCTGGTTGGACCACTGATCCCACATGATTTTTTCAATACGAGTTCTGACTGGACTTTTGCTTAGTGGCAGGACCCCGGCTTTTTCATACTGTTTTTCGAAATGTTCAAATAGCTTGAAATACATCTGGCATTTGTCAGTTCTATTTCGCCAATCATATCTGACACCAGTACCTGGGCACTGGGCCTTGCACATGCTAAAGAATCGGCAATCCTTGCATCCACCATACTCTTGTGGAGTATAGTATAGCGCCATCTGTCTCTCGTAGCCCTTTTGTGCAGCTTTTAAAAAGTTGATGCCTTCTTTATTAGCTCTGCCGCAATTTTCACTTTCCCCCTGACCATTGATACCGCGTACTGCATCAGTGGTATAAGGGTCGCATTCGTGGAAGGTGCAAGTTGCCCATCCATCGTGACCCAACAACATATTTTTGATGTCTCTGAAGATATCAAACTTGATGTTTTTCATTTCGCTTTCCAGCTCAGCCATCTCCAACATCACTTCAATGTTTCTCTCATCAGTCAGCGCCAAGGTTTCGTTAATTGAGTCGTACTCGATTTCCAATACATGCAAACGACTACTATAAACGCCGCGTGAATCCCAATGTTTAAACCATTCTTTTAGTTTGGGTAATCGGTCTGGTGTGGCATTTAATTTGTGCAGTGTCACAATGAAGCTGGGTGGTATACCTGCATCACATAATTTATCAATAGCATCCATACTCATCTGAGTTCTGCGACGAGTTTCAGTTAATGACCCTGCCCATCTGGCATCATTGAGTTCTTCAGGTCCATCCAAGCTCATTCCCACATGAACTTTATACTTCTTGAACAGTTCAATATGTTTGTCAGTAATCAATGTGCCATTGGTTTGGATTCCGTTTTTGCCGTATTTTTCCAGGCCATATTTCCACAAACCTTCCAGAGTTTCCAGATCAGTGAGCAGAGGTTCTCCTCCAAACAAACTGAAAGCGCCACCTTCTTTTGCTAAACCTGCAATCATTTTTTCCAGGTCATAGGGTTTGTCGTTGAAATTACCAGCCTCTCGGATGGGATGTTCATAACAGTAAGGGCAACTCAGGTTGCAGGTCACGCCTACTGGGCTAACTTCTATGCTCATAATGAATACCTTTATTGTTTATTTTCATAATTTTTGCCAAGAACTTTTGCTTGTTCATCAGGAGTCACGTATCTCATAAACACAATGATAAAACGTTCTTGCTCAGAGTCTTCATCCTTAACTACTTCCACAGTCCAATTCATTTTGGGTGGAGGATTCCAACCAAAATATGATCCCACTTGATCTATAAATTTAGCTCGGTCTGTTTCAGAAATTCTTTCGTCACCAGCTCTATCTCCTGCCTGGAACCCAAACTGGGTTACCCAATTTCTCAACATGGGTCAATCAAAGTCAGACGTAATGCCTCCAGAACCAGTTTGCCCGTGTTTGGACATTTCTTTAAGTAGCTTATAAGCTAATGATTCCTCAATTTTAGAGTTGTGCGACATGATTTTTCTCCCAATAAAATAAGTTAGTGCCATCCAGGTATTTGTTTTTGATATGATCATTCCAACTGGAATAATAGGTTGATTTTACAGTTTCGTTGTTGAAAATACCAATAGCCACACTGCTACCGTCCTGTGGCGGAGCAGTCAAAATAGGATAATCTGGTAGGTATGTCCACTCTGATTCTTTTTGCAAATTCTTACCATAAATCAAACTATCACCACCAAACCAATTGGTCTTTAAATCAATGTTGATCCACATAAGATCAGTGGATTGCTGACTAAACAGTATGTTACTGTGTATATACACAATGTAATCTAGTTTCAATATTTCTTTCAAATACTGCTCTATCAGAACATACCTGAACTCATATTGTGGATTGACCTGAGCATAAATTTCTGGCGCGAAATAAATTTTGAAGTCCAGATTCTGATTGTTGTTTTTGCGTTCCCAATCCAATTTAGTTATCAAGGATGTTAAGTGGTGTTGGTCAGGTTCATTTTCCAAACCAATGTGAAACATCACTTCCCGATTTTGAAATTTGTTGGCATAATGCCACAGTCTCACACATTCATTGAGTTCCAGAGTTTTCACTGTGGATACCAGGTGTATTTGCACTATCTTGCTCCCCAATTATAGGTCTTATTAAACAATATTTCATACCGTTTTAATTGATCAATGGCTTCAGTGATCACACGGTTAGCGTAATTCATATAGCCCAACAAAAATCTTTCACCAATATCACTGGTGGGTTTGATGTTGGCGTTGATGGTGTCAACTCCCTCACGAATTCGATAAACATTGTGGGCGCTGAGACTCAACCAAGAGTCCAAGGCACTGACATTGATGTTGTTGTTATTTGGTGGATCAGTGGGAGTGGGTGTTTCAGAATCAAATAATTTATCGATCAATGTTTTGTAATATTCAGTTACTCCTATATAACTGTACTGGGCCTGTATCACAGCAGGCATGGGTCTAAGTTTGTCTTTGCGTATGGGGCTATCATATACTTCTGTGTCGGCATTGGTGAAAAACAATCCAGCGTGTGTTTCAAAATCAATACCCAGGGCATGCAATCTCTGATGCCAGACTTCATGAATAATACCATCACCAGCAGTAACAGGGTTACTATATGAGCTGCCTACCTCAATGCTGCCATCTGCAGGCTTCTTGACTGGGCCACACTGGCATCCCAGTGCGGTAACAGAATGACGGCCATCGTGCTTTTCATTGATTTTGGGATGATAAGCATCTAAAAATCTGGCTACATGTTCAGCATAGGGAGTGAGCCTCAGGGTATCTTCCAGAAGTTGAACTTTGTTTCCTGTTAGAAATTTATCTTTGGGGTACTCAGTATAGTTGCTGGTGCTGCGAGTTACACCATCATCAAATAATTTTATGGCCACACGGCCACCAAACATAGTGACATCAGAGTCTACCAGAGGTTTTTGATACTGGTACAATCGGTCAGCCACATACCATATCATTTCTAAATCGCTAAAATCCGTCTGCGGTTCGGCTAATTTTTCCCAGGGTAAATTTTTGTCTAATTGCATGTTGTTATCCTAAAATTTGAAATGGAGTGGCTTCTGGTTTCTTGATCTGAATCTGTGAAACTGAAGCAAAACAATTTTCGGTGCTCATGTGGTTTATTCTGTGGAATTCCAAACCCAGAGATTTCAGTGTTTTCCAGGGCTCATCAACTTGCCCCTGATTGTACTTGGCTACCCAATCACCATATGCATAAAGCAATATCCACTTGGATTTATTACGAATCCAGTTCAGAAAATTTTCTCTGTGTTCCTGACTGCATTCAGCCAATCTACCAGGCATCAAAATAATCAGGTCATAAGATTCTGACCACCAGTTGGCTTCTGAGTCAAACATATTTTGATTGTAAAATTCACCAGTATTGAGGTCTGTTACATTGTATTTAATTCTGCTATAACGATCTGAATCCAATTCAACACCGTGAATTTTGCTGTTCCTGAGTACTCGTTGCTGTATGCTTTTCAGTAGCTCTGCATTTCCGCATCCAAAATCCATGATGTTATAGAACTGACTGGTGTCCAGAATTTCCAGGGATTTCAGCAACACCTGATGGCTGTGGCTCATTGCTTCAAAAGTGGAAAAACCATTGTCTCTCCATTGGTTCTCTAACAATATGCTACGCTTAAATGCATTGGTTTTGGTAACAATAGT
>JACCDT010737594.1_pt1 | contig 20684 bp, 26 predicted proteins | sample 7446291 | NCBI WGS metagenome assembly JACCDT01 (sample SAMN15323446, study PRJNA562643) | freshwater metagenome | isolation source: river surface water | place: USA:Blue River Watershed | collected 2017-08-17 | reverse complement strand
TGTACTTCGGCTTGGTCCCGTCCGTCGTGTAGGTGCGCTCGGTGGTGTCCTCGGCGATCAGGCTGCGCACAAAGTCCGCGTCCACGCTGCGGGTCAGCCAATGCTGCGTGTCGCTGACGGTGTTGCGGCCCAGGCGGTAGGCACTGATCTGCTGCGAGCCGACGCCAGTGAGCGTGTGCGACACGTCGGCCGCCAGCAGCCCGCGAAGGTCGCTGTGCGTCGTGTCCATGTTCCGCGCGTCGACACCCACCCCCTCGGGCAGGTTGGTCTTCGGGTTCTTCTGCGTGTTCGCGCCGAGGAAGGCCTGGATGACTTGAATCAGTGCCATGTCACCCCCAGGACTTCACGCGAAGGATCGGCCGGCGCTGGCGCGGCGCGGTCTTGGCGGCGCACTCGGCTGCGCCTGCATCGAAGATGCCTTGATGGATGCCGGCCTGGTTCGGGTTCGACCACGGCTTGCCAACCTGCAGCATGAGCTTGGCGATCGCGCCGTTCACGATGGGCGTGCGCCAGCGCTGGTACACCACGGTCGGCAGCACTTCGCTTTCCTCGTTGGGCGCGAATGCCAGGGTGCCGGTCACCACCGTGCCGCTGGCGTCCGGCAGCGGGCAGACGCGGATGGTGTCGGTGCCCACCACGCCCACGCGCCAGGTGCCGCTGCTTTCGGTCGGGTCTTGGTCGTCGGACTCGCCAGGCACCTCCACCTCGATCTCGGTCGTGCCGTTCCAGGCACTGATGATGGCCACCAGTTCGGTGCCCGCCGGCAGGCCGGCGTCGTATTCCTCCTGATCCGCCACCGTGGTCAGGATCTCGGTGTTGCGCTGCTGCCAGACCTGGGTGATCCGGCAGAAGTCGCGCGCCGCCTGGCGCAACTGGTAGTCCACCTCGAAGATTGGCGCCCCCGGGGCGTAGAGCGTCACGTCTCGGTGAAGCGTCTCAACCGGCGTGGTGTTGGTCAGGTCAACGATGATCGTCATAGCGTCTCCATCAAGCCGAGGCCCACCACGTTGCGTCCGAACCCTTGTAGCGCCAGGCCGCGGTGCCGCCGGCCGCCAGCGAATAGGAGCTCGGGCAGATCAGCGTCTGGCCGGTGTTGGGGGTCAGGGTGAGGGCGGTGATGCCGCCGCGCGTCCCGATGGCGTAGCGCGCCCCGTCCTCGGGTGTTTCCGGCAGGGTGACCGTGAAGCCGGCGATCAGCGATGAATTGCTGAAATTCGTCTCCATGCACTTATTGGCGATGGTTGTGCTGCCGCCGTTGGTCGCGCTCTCGTTGGAAACCGTCTCGCCCCACACCAGCCGGGTCGGCCGGTTCAGCACCACGGGCTGCGAGAAGAACGAGGGTTCGCCGGCCACGTAGAGCGCGTAGCCATCGGGGATGGTCGCGCCGTCGCCAGCGCCCACCGCGATGCTGCCGCTGAAGCGGTGCAGATCCGACACCGGCTCGTGCATCTGGTAGCAGCAGTAGGACGGCGTGCCGCCGGCCTGGATCAGCAGCGGCACCGGGTCGGTTGTCGCCCACGGTTGCACGCCGGTTGCGGTCGACGCCGAGAACTCGATGTAGCCCACCGCCTCGTCGCTGAAGCTGGCCAGGTAGGCGAACCGCTTGCCGTCGCTGGCCGCCGAGTAGTCGTTCAGGCCGATGACTGCATTCTTGTAGCCGCGAACCCGAATGAAGGCGTTGGTGTAGCCGTCGCCCGTACCGTAGGGCGTGCCGTCCGCGCTGAAGACCGACTTCAGCGGCTTCAGGTGGTTGCCGACGAAGGAGAAGCCCCGATCCTCGTTCGTCTCGCCCCCGTAGAAACTCACCGTGTCGTTGAACACGTTGTCGCCGATGGCGAAGCCGTTCACATTCTGCATGTGCAGCGCCAAGGCGTTGTTGCTGCGCGCCAGCGGGGTAGGCCCCCAGATGTTCGAGCCCACCAGCAGCAGGCCCGAGCAGCCCGACACCGTGACGCTATGGCCGGTGCACCCACCGAACCCGCAGTCATCGATCACCGGGTCATTGCCCAGCGTCTTCACGCCATCGGCCGCCGTAACCACGGTCGAGCCAGACATGATCCCGTGATTGATCGAGCGGGTGCGCCCGTAGAGCATCAGGCGCTGGCGGTCGGCGCGCACCTCGATCCCGGTTCCGCTGAAGGTGGCCACCTCCAGATTGATGCCGGTGATCGCGCTGTAGCTCTTGGCGTCGCCGCTCGGGGCGTAGGTGTCGTAGTCGGGATCGAGATTGCCGTTCTCGCAATAGAACCCGTAGACCACGTTGTTGGACTGGTTGCCCTTGTTGCCCTCCATGCGGAGGTCTTGAAAGACCGGGCTCCAGGCGCCAGAGGCGTCAACGGCCTGCGTGCGCGCCAGGACGTAGAACATCGCGCGCACCGCGGCCGGGCCGATGGTGCCGGCGTTGGCCTTGCACGTCAGCTTGGTGCCGGCGCGGTTGCTGCCGTACAGGCTGATGGACGGGTGCCACAGCACCGGCCCCAGCACGAAGTCCCCGAAGGGCAGGATGATCTGGCCGGAGCGCAGTTGGCCGCTGGCCACCGTGCCGGTCGTGTGTTCAAGAATTTCATACACCCAATCCTGCAGGCCGGTGGTGATGTCGGTGCCATCCGCGCCCTCGTGGATGCCGAACCACTCCGGGTTCAGGTGGCGCCCACCGCCCACGCACACGTCATCGCGGGTGACAGCATCAAGCACGCCGGCCTTCTCGACGGTGATCGAGTACATGCCGTCCGGTGCGTAGAAGCTGTATTGCCCCTTGGCGTCGGTGGTCAGCACATGCGAGGTGGTCGTGGTGCCGGCGCGCGTGGTGTAGAGCGTGGCGTCGTCGCCGTTCCATCGCTCCACGGTCACGGTCGCGCCGGAAATCCCGTTGCCCTTCTTGTCCTGCACCACGTCATAGAATCGCGCCAGCATGGTCATGCCCCCAGTGCTTTGGCATCGGTGGCGCTGTCGCCGCCGGCCAGGTTCTTGCCGCGGATGCCCAGGAGCCCCTGGAACATGCCGTAGTAGGTGGTCGCCAGTTGCGGGCTCTTGGCGTAGGTCGCGTCCTTGCTGAAGAACGAGTACAGGAGGTACATCTGCATGGCCTCGGCGTACTCGTCGCCCAGCGAGATCGTGTTGCCGATGGCGGCCAGGTCGGTCGGCAGTGCCGGGTAGATGATTTCCAGCTTTCCGCTCGCCCCGGTGATCGCCGGCCAGATGTAGAAGGCCAGCGGGTCGGTGTCGTCGTAGAACCAGTGCTTGGCTTCGGTGGCCGTCTCCGCGTGCCAACCGGGCAGCGCGTCATCGAAGTACGCCTTCTCGCTCTTGACGATCGCGCGCCCGCGCACCGTGCCGGCGGCGTTGTAGTTCGCGCTGATGTCGCTGATCCCGATGCCGGTCGTCAGGCCCAGGCCGGCCAGCGTCTGCCGGGTGCCGGCCACCACGGTGGGGGTCGCGCGCACGGTGTTGGCCCGGGGCAGCGCCACCACGATGGCCCGCTGCGCATCGTTGAGCCACAGCAGCGCCTCGGTGCTCGTCCAGCGCGTGGCGGTGCCGCCGGTTGCCTCGTTGGCCTTGGTCCAGGCCCGGTCGGCGATGTTCATGCCGGTCAGCGTGCCCATGCTGCCGCCTTACTTGCAAGAGCCGGGATGGGCCTTGCAAGAGCCCTTGCCAAGCTCAACAGGAATCGAGCCGTGGTTGCTGCACACCTTGGGGTGGCACTTGACCACGGGGCCGTCGATGCGGTCAGCGTAGGCGGTCATGGCAGTGACCGTGCCCAGCAGGGCGGCCAGAAGGATGGCAATGCGTTTCATGAGTAATCTCCGGTTGGTTGAGAGAATGGCGATGGCGTCAGTCGCCGCCGCAGATCCAGATGTCAGCCCACTCCAGGGTCATCGTGTCGCTGCCGGTGGCCTTCTGCCCGGTGATGGTCAGCACCAGACCGGCGGTGCCAGTGGCCTTGGTGGTGCCCTGCAAGCTGCTGGACGTGCCGCCGAACACTGCCCGGTTGTTGGAGAACCACTTTTGCACCGAGGCGCTGTTCATGTTGCGCATCATGGTGACCAGGTTGCCCACGTTCTGGCTCGCCAGGTCAACGGCTTGGCCGGCGGCGCCGTCCAGATTCACCCGCGCCGTCTTCATATTGACGTTGTTGGTCACGGTCCAGAAGTGATTGACCATCAGCATGTCGTTCGCGCCGATGGCAGGCAGCGTGTAGGTCATGCCCGCCTCTTCGGACGTGCTCGCTGCAGTGACCGTGAACGCGGTTCGCAGCAGCGCAAGCGGTTGCCACTTCTTGGCCCACTTCCAGGCGCTGCCGTTCCAGTAGCGCTCGGCGCCGTTGAAGTCGCTGGGGATGGCCCGCTGGTTGGTGTATAGACCGGAGCGGGCCAGGATCTCGGCGAGCGTGCCGGTGACGATGGAGTCGTAGAGAACAGAGGCGGCCATGTCGTTTCCTCAGGGGATGAATCGCATTGCGTAGGAGTGCGTGCTGCTGGGGCGTGCCCACTCGGGCAGCGTGAAACTGGTAACGCCGTCATCCAACAGGCCGCCCGTGTTGATCGTGGCGCACAGGTAGCCGAACGGGTAGTTCGCCTTCGTGCGCGACACCCCATCCATTCGCATGTGGGTGCGGACAGCCGGGTCCACCGCATCGCACGCCCAGTTCTCCACGATCTCGATTTGGCCCATCACGCCCCACTCGAAGCGCAGGTTCTTCGGCGTGTCGCAGATGTGCTTGGCGCAGTCGAGCACCATCAGGTTGGTCGCGCCCACGCGGCCGATGAAGCGCGCGATGCCGCCGCCACCCACGATCTTCACCATGCCCTTGCGGTCATCCCCGCCTGTTGCGGTGATCTTGATGAGGTAGTCGTAGGGCGTGATGACGCTGTTGCCGCTGATGCCGAACTTGCAGCCGAACAGTTCAATGTTGTCGGCCGACTGCGCCTCAAAGTAGCAATCGGGCGTCTGGTTGGAGTCGAACTTGAAGTGGACGAATGCGAACTGGCCCTTGCTGTTGATGTAGCGGTTCGTCCCGCTCTCGTTTTTCCCGATGTAGAGGGTCTTGCCCTCCACCGTGCCGCTCTTGATCACACAGCCGTTCGTGGCCCCGGTGATCTTCAGGGTCGGGTCCGAGTTGCAGTCGCTGCGCCGCCAGAGGTCGAAGGTGTCCATCTCCACCGCGGCGGTGTCGATCTCCATGGCGCTGCCTTTGGCCACGGAACCGATGTCCTTGGCCTTGAGGTCTGAACCGCTGACGTAGATTCCGCGCCCCAGGCTCCCCTCCTGGCGCAGCCGGTACGCCACCAGCTTGTCGTTGCCGCCCTCGAAGTGGATGCCATCGTCCTTGGCCCCGTACACCGTGACGTTGCGCATCGTGTGCAGCACCGCATCGCCGGCACGCTCCGGCGCATAGAGCCCGTGCAGCGTGGCCGGCGACACCATCGCCTGCGTTGCGGTGGCGTCGATGTCCAGATCCTCGATGACGCCCTGGCCGGCAATGCCGCCGCTGGAAAGGAAGTCGTTGCCGATCGTGATGTAGCCACCGACACCGCCGCCCCGGTCCAGCAGCACCGCATCGCTGGCCAGCGTCAGGATGGTCGAGCCCTTGATGCCCTTCAGGGTCTGCGCCTGCGAGAGCGTCAGGCCGGCGGTCGTCACCCGGGCCGCGGGCAGTTGCACGATCCGGCCAACCCCTTCAGGCGAGCCGCTGACCGTCTCGGCGTTGACCGTCTCGATCTTGCTCTTGGCTGTGCCCGCAGAGTCCGTGGTCAGCACGGTCACCGTGGCCCCGTTCTCGGCCGTGCTGCCGCCCGGTGCCACCATCTCCGCGTAGGTGCCGGGGCCGGTGATCCTGACAATTCCGCCGGCCTCCAAACCGCGCGCCAGGTCGTCCGGCAGGCTCGTTTCCCAGTCGGTCGGGTAGACCGTGTTGCCAATGAGCTTGTCCTGACGGAAGACCACGTTCAGGTACTTGATGGTCGATGGCATCGCGGTGCTCCAATGAAAAAAGCCACCCGGAGGTGGCTTGTGCGGGGTTGCGGGCGGGTCAGGCCGCTACAGAAACGATCTTTGAAACGCCGCACCCGGTCGGCGAACTCGATGGCGACTGCACCTTGATGCGGTGCCACCCGGCGGCGCTGACGGTGATGGCCAGCGCAGTCGGGCTCGCAGATCCGCCCGCGGCCCCGGTGCTGATGGCACTGCCATCGGAGAACAGGGCCAGCGTGCCAGCCGACACGTCATCGACGTAGACCCGCACCGCGTTAGGCGAGCCCTGGGTCTTGCCCCAAATCGTCACGTTGAAGACGCCGGCCGCCGGGGCGTAGAAGGCGCATTCGACGTAGCGCGAGGTGTTGGCCAGCGAATACATACCATTGGAAACGGAGCACTCGCCGTCATCGTCGGCCTGGTCGCTGGCCCATGGCGTGCCGCGGAACATGATCGAGCCGGGCATTTGGTAGGCGTCAGTGATGGCCAGGGGTGCCGCCAGGGTGGCGTCGATGGCCTTCTGCCGCTGGGCCGAGCCGGTGGCGTTGCCGAGCGTGCCCATGTCGGTGATGTTGCCGCCCGTGCCCCACGACACGCCGCCGGATCCACCAGACCACCGCATCGAGCCGCCCATGTAGATCATGGTCAGGTCCGAGCCATGGCCCACGGTCTGGTCGGCAAGGTACTTGCTCGCGGTGTAGTAGCTGGCGTCGGAGAACGTGCTGTCGATGGTGGCCGCCAGCGGCACCGCGTTCTTGTCGTCGCCCGCCTCGTAGCATCCAGCCTTGAGCCCGTACTTCAGCGCCAGCCACTTCATCTGGTGCAGGTAGAACTTGTTGTCGTCCATCGAGTCGGTGATGGACGCCGCCAGTTCAGCCGCGTTGTCGTCGGCGCCCGTGGCGTAGCAGTAGGGCGCACCGGAGAGCATGTAGAGCCAGGAACTGACCGTACCGAACTGCGCTGTGAGCCAGGGCAGCACGTTGTCGCGCAGCGTCCCGTATCGCCCGTTGTAGTCGATCATGGCCCACTCAAGCACCACGCGGCATCGTGTGTTCAGGCCGCTGAAGATCGTGCTGGCGCGCTGCGACAGCAGGTAGGTCTGCCAGGCGTGCCAACGGGCCTTCATGACGTAGATGTCGGTCGTGCCGCCCGACTTCAGGATGTGCGACAGGTCGCCATAGACAGTCGCGTTGGCCACGCTGGAGACGGTGTAGTTGCCGCTGCCCAGGGTGTAGGTGAACGTGTTGCCGCTGACCGTGGCCACCGAGCTGGCGGTGTCCAGCGTGCCGTCGCTGGGGCACGTCACTTGAACCGAAGCGCCAGTGGTAAACGTCGGCGAGCGCGACAGGGTGACCGTGACCGTGGTTCCGACACGCACCACGCTGATGATCTCGGCCAGGCCATCCGGCCCGTTGATCGCGCCCTTGACCGCAGCGCGGGTGGCCGCCAGGTGCCAGTGGTACTGCAGGAACGCGCTGTTCCAGGGCTCGTTGTCGAACTCCAGATAAACCTTCAAGCTGGCCGTGAGCCGGTCCCGGATCAGCGTCAGCGCAGCGTCGATGTACGCAGTGCTCGCGTTCATCGGCACGCAGTAGTAGAGGTCCGCGCCGATCTGGTTGCACAGGTCGATCTGGTCTTCCAACGGCATGCCGCGCCCGTCGTTCAGCAGCGGCCTCGTGGTGCTGCCGATGATGTAGGCGTTGTTGTTCGTCCGCCCCAGGTCCATCGTGCGCAGCACCTTGTAGCGCGAGGACAGGTGCGCCGCGAAATCCGGCCGCGCGAACGTGGCGCCGGTCTGGTCGTGGTCGCTGCGGATCAGGCGCGGCAGGCGGAACGTGCCATCGGTCGGCACCCCGACGAAGGTCAGCGTCATGTTGGCCGACTGCGTGCCGCTCACGGTCAGCGTGAAGGTCGCGCCGCCGGGTGTGTAGGCGGACAGCACGCCGCCGCTGTCGCCGCCCGGCACCGTGACGTTGGAAGGCAGGCCGCCCGGGAAGACCCCGTAGTAGGTGCCGTCCAGCGCCGGCAGCGAGGTCTGCGAACCGTAGGTGCGGCACAGAACTGCCGTGCAGTCGGCGATCGGGTGCCCGGCTGCGCCCACCGCCACGCGCGACAGCACGGCGGCCGGGGCATCGTAGTAGGTGGCCAGGGGTGCAGTGCCGTTGGACCCGGTGCAGGGGTAGGTGAAGTGCGTTTGGTCGGCGACCGTGATGGCCACCTGGTCCACGCTGAATGTGGTGTCAGGGAAGCACGTCAGGCACAGCAGTTGCCCGGTGGCCAGGTTCTGGTCCGGCGGGCCGTTGAGAACCACGCTCACCACGTTGGACGAGCGCGTCAGGCTGGTCACGTAGATCGTGTTGGTGCCCTCGTCGCCCGCGTTGGCCGTGCGGGCGAAGGTCCGCGTCCGCTTCAGCACGTCGCATGTGATGACATCCGGGCTGTAGTCGATGTAGGTGGCCAACTGGCCGCCCACCATGCGCAGCGACAGCAGGGTGTCGGCCGCCCCGCCACCACCCAGTTCCCGCAGGAACCAGTTCAGCGCCGCCTTCTTTCGGTTGCCGATCATGGCTTTACCAGAAGGCCACGATGGTGGCGGTCGTGTCGGTGTGGATGATCGTCGGCCGGGCGTTGATTTCTTCGCCCACCACTACCGGGATGGTCACGTCGTCGCCCTCGTCGTTGATGATCCGCAGGTTGCCGGCCACCGTGCACTTCATGTAGATCGGCCGGGCCGTCACCGGGTTGGTGTTGTGCGGTGTCACCGTGTACCAGCGCAGCGCCGGGCCGTAGGGCTTGGTGTTGTAGTCGTTCGGGAAGCGGTCTTTGGGGTTGCTCACTTGGGGGCCTCGTTCTGGTCAAGCAGGGCCTGCAGATTCTTGGCGCCGGCCTTGTGGTGGTACTTGATGCCCAGCGCGTCCAGACGGGAGCGCAGCGCGTCCAGTTCGGGCACCGTCTCGGTGGGCTTGTTCGTGTCGTCGGTTCCCGTTTCGGGAGCCGCGGGAGGCGCCGCTTCCACGCCGGCCACCGCCCACACGTCGGCGTGCTTCAGCAGCTTCGAGCAGGCTTCGAGGCTTGCCACCTCATGTTCCTGGCCGGCGAGCCAGGTCAGCCCGGTGCCGGCCACGTTGTCGGTCTTGCTGGCCTTCAGGCCGATGTAGGTGATCCGCATGTGCGTTTCTCCAAGAAAAAGCCCCCGGGCCGTGAAGCGCCGGGGGCAAGTGGCCTTGCGGCCAACCCTCTCGTCAGGAGACGGTTCAGGCAATGCCGACCATCGTGCCGCTGGCTTGGCAGATGATGGACGGAGTGCCGGAGGTGCCGGCCGGCGCAACGCTGGCGATCAGAACGATCTGCACCGGCTCGTTGAACTGCACCGCCTCGAATGCCGGCTCCTGCCATGCGGTGGTGGCCGCGCGCAGAATCGTCACATCGTTGGAGATGTAGTCCAGATCGGTCTGCGTGCCGTCCGGCAGCTTGGTGCGGTAGCCGATGTCGTACACCAGCGCGGTGCCGGTGTCGAAGTCCTCGTTGTAGTAGCGGAACGTCTCCAACCGGACGCCGGCCGGGATCTCCATGAGCACGACGACATCGGAGGTCGTGAGCGTGGCGGACGGCGTGACTTTGTTGTAGTCGCTCCAGTTGTTGCCGTAGGGAGCGGTTGCGAGCGTGGCCCGCGAGCTTTGGATACCTTTGTAGGTGGCCATGATGGTTTCCTATGTGAAGTTGGTTGCGAAGAACGGGGCCAAAGCCCCATTCATCAGTTGCCGACCGTGCGGACGGCCGCGTCGATCACCATGACGCCGTGGTCCGTGGGCTCCAAGTTGCCATCGGCATCGCGGAAGTTGAAGCGCAGCTTGCACTCGCCCCCCATCCACTCGCCCATGGCCTCGTGCTTGGAGTCGTAGTCGTAGGTACGCTCCTTGAACGAAGCCGTGGTGCCCGACGACGTGTTGTTGCCCTGGATCACCGCGAAGGCTTGGGCGCCCATCAGGATGCCGCGCGAAACGCGGTAGCCTGCGGTCAGTCCGGCGTTGACAGTCACGTCTGTCTCGGTCGCCGTGTAGCGGTTGGCCGAAGTGATGTGCTTGGTCGTGGCGCCGGCCGCGAACACGATGGCCAGTTCCATCGGCCGGATGACGATGCCGTTCCACATCACCACGTCGCCCATGAACAGCGGGTGCTTGTTCGGCCCCATCAGGCTCGCCCGCTCCATGGCCTGCGCTTGCCAGGTGCGGATGTTGTGTCCGCTCGTGGTGTCGCGCTTCAGCATGGAATAGGCGATCGGGTCGAGGTACAGCACGCCCTTGATCGGCGAATAGGCTGCGGCGGGGTCGCCCGGCAGGCGCACCGGCTGGAGCTTGAACTCCAGGGAGTCCAGCACTTCGGCCAGCGCGTCGATGACGCCCAGGGACCAGACATCGGTGGAGTCGATGCTGGCCAGTTGGGCGCCGCCTTGCACCAGTTCCGTGCCGTTGATGACGAAGTGACGGTTGTAGGTCGGGGCCTTCACCGTGTTGATCATCTTGGACGCGAACGTGGCCGCATCGGACTGCGCCGCGGTCTGGATGTGCCAGGACTTGCCCACCTGACTGCCTCGCGCGCCGGCCAGGTGAACCAGGGTGCGGTTCCACAGCAGACGCGGGAAGTAGCCCATGAGTTGGGCCATGGCCATCTTGCGCAGGTTGATCTTGGTGCGCTGGTCGATCATCGTGCCGGGGACGGCGTTGATGACCTTCGATGCCAGGTCGATCTTCGCGTCCATCGAGCTGATGTCCACGTTCTCGCCACGGCCCTCGCGCATCTGGTCGCCCATGATCGGGTCGCCGCCAAGGGTGTCGTAGGCTTCGATGGTGACCATCGTGCCGGTCTTCTTGGCGCTCAGGTCGGTGACCAGAACACCCGGCAGGCCGGGCGAAGACTGCTGCTTGATGATGGCTTCGGCGCCGGCCTGCGTCGGCGCGGTGCCGATCAGGGGCGTCAAGTCGGTGGGTTGCTTGATGGCAACGGCGGTGAGCGCAACGCTCTCTTTCACCAGTGCGAAGTTACTGGTGTCGGTGACTTGGGTGGTCATTTCAAACCTCTTGAATCAGGGTGTCAGACGTTGACCCCGACCATTCGCTGGATCTGCTCCAACGTCATGGACATCGCTTTGTCCACCGCTTGACCCACCGCCAGACCATCGAGGGGCGCACTGCCAGGCAAAGCCGGCGATGACCCGTTGAAGTCGGAGATGGAAGGGGCGGGCGCCGCGAGCGGGGCCGGTGGCTTGGTCTGCGCAGCAGGAGGCGCAGGGGTGGCGGATGGGGTCGGAATGCCCAGGTCTTCGGCAACGCGGCGTTGCACCTCGGCGAAGCGTTCGCCTTGCGGCTTGGCGCTCCACACGGGGTCTTCCTGCAACTGCTGGTCGAGCGCGACTGCGGCGGCCCACACGGGGCCGCCTTTGGCCTGCCACCGCGTCAGCAGCGGCAGGTTGTCGATGTCGGCTTGAGTTGCCGAAACCTCGTCGTTCTGCGCCTGGCGCGGGGCGGGGGCCTCGGCCGTTCGCATCGCAGCGAGTTGGTCGATCAGCGCGTTCTGGCCTTCCATCATGTCGGCCATCTCGGGGAAGTCTTCGCGCGCAGCGGCGATGCGCTCCGCGGTGAACTTGCCCTTCGGGGCTTCGGTGGTCGGCTCCGGTTTCCCGGTCTTCAGCGCTTCGATCTGCTCTTGCAGTTGCCGGTTGGCTTCCGCGAGCTCGGCCGCGCGCTGTGCGTTGGTCGTTGCCGTCTTCCTGGCTTCAGCCAGCACGTCGTAGGGAATGACGCGCTTGCCGTCCTTGGTCAGGACTCCATCCACCGCTTCGTCGGCTTTCGTCTCGGCAGCGGCGGGCGTCGCGCTGCTTTCCACCTTCACCTCAGCCGCGGGAGCTTCGGTGTTGGGGGTGTCGCCCTGGGTGGCTTCGGCGGCGGTCCCGGCTTCGTCCTCGTAGAGCGCGTTGAATGCGTTCGGGTCGGTGAAGTCGGTGATGCCTTCGAGCCTTTCGAGCATCTGGCTATTCGTTGCGGTCATCTGCTTTCCTCTGTATCGGTGAGGCCGAAATGCGAAAGCCCGCCTTCGATTGCTCGGGGCGGGCTCTCACGGGTTTGCCGGCAGGTACTCATCCACCAGGGCCGGCGCCCGGTGGCGAGATAGGGTCAGGCGGCTTGGTCCGCCTCCGCGAAGACGCGATCGATCTGCTCGTCTTCGGTGGGTTCGTTGGCGATCGCCTCGGCTTCGGCCGCGGTCTTGATCGTCTGGATCTGCGTCAGGGCTTCACGGGCCTTGGTCAGCGCCGCCTCGGCTTGCTCGCGGATGGCCTTGGCCTCCTTGAGCGCAATGTCGGCGGCCGTGGCGCGCTTGTTCGCCTCGGCCATCACCGCCTGCTCGGCCTGCTTCGCCTGTTCGCGCTGGGCTTCCATGTCCTCGTTGGCCATGTCGTCGGGGTCGGGCACGCCGGCTTGCTGGCGCATCCACTTGGCGTACACCTCGCGGTGCTCCAGATCGCTGGACTCGAACAGGGCGGGCAGCAGAACCGCTTGGGCGGCCGGGTTGTTGCCGGCGGCGCGGATGGCTTCGGACAGGAAAACTTGCTGCTGGGCGCGGAAACTCGGGGTGCTCGGCACGTCGCCCAGGGCCACCTTGATTGGCGCGTCGTCCACCGAGTTGACCGGCAGGCCAGCCTCGTCCTTGGAGTTCAGCGTGATTGGCCGGCGCTTGCGGCCAGTGCCCACCATCACAACCATTTCGGGTTCCTTGTGGTCCTGGCTGATCTCGCACATGAGGGCGTCGCCAACAAGTTGGCGGGACGTGCGGTAGTTGTCGCTCGTCTCGCCCAGGCTGGCGGTCGACATATCGGTCAGGGTGTTCAGGGCCACGCCGGACTCGGCACCCACCTTGTTGCTGCCGAACTGCGGGGAGAACAGGCCCGGCACGTCCTGAATCAGGTTCTTGGCATCCTCCATCACAGTGGCCTGCTCGGCGCCAAGCTGCGGGTTCATCTCCACACGCAAGCCGTTGGGGTTGCGGCGGTTGGCGTTGAGCACGAACAGGGCATCGGGGCGCATCACCTCGCGCGCCAGGTCGAGGAAGTTGTTGAACTTGGAATCGAGGGCGTCGTTGTCCACGAACACCTGCTTGGCCTTCAGCAGCCACAGCAGGCGGGAGCGCCGCTCGTTGAACTCGTCCTGCGGCTCGATCATCCCGTGGACCAGGCCATAGGGGCTGAAGTCGTCATCGGCCCGGTAGCAAATGAACGGGATCAACGGGAAATGCCGGCCTGGCAGGGCTTCGTCGTACAGGCGGAACGGGCCGCAGAACATGGCCCGGCGCATCTCGTAGCTCGGGCCGCGCATGAGTTTGGCCGCGCCACGCATCACCAGGGCGACGTGGTACGGGTTGCGCTTGTTGAAGGGCACGCGCTTGGTGCCCATGACCAGCGCGATCGCTTCCTTATGCGCCTTGTAGTAGACAGCGTAGAGGCGGATGCGCTTGCGCACGCTGTTGTCAAGCCATTCTTCCTCGGTGCGGCTGAAGGTGCGCCGGGTCAGGTGGATGGACTCGAAATCGCCCTGGCTCGTCAGGATGCTCTGCGCCATGGCATCGGTGATCGGCCCGCTGTGCGTTCCCATGTCCAGCAGGTGCCGGTACTTGGGGAAAAGCACTTGCACTTCCTCAAGGTCGGCCCAGCGCTGGCGGATCATCCATTGGGCGTCGCTCAGGTCGGACAGCTTGGAGCGCCAGTCCCACCAGACCTCGTTGCGGTGGACCGCATGGACCCGGTACGGGTAAGCCAGCGGGTCGGGATTGCGGTCAACGGACACCCAGCCGATGCCCGTGCGCAACATGCTGGAGTAGGCTTCGCTGATCGCCATGTCGGTCTTGGCTTCGCGCTGCGCCTCTGTCAGCTTCTCGCCGAAGACGGCGGCCACGTCACTGAAAGCGTCCGAGTCGGGGGACACCTTCCAGTTCAAGCGGGTCTTTGCCTCCTGGCCCAGCGCGCCGTTGATGGTGCGTTGGATCAGGTTGATGGTGCTCATCGGCTCGCCAGTCTCTTGGGCGCGTTGGATGCGCTCCTGGCTGGATTGCTTGTGGTCGTAGTAGTCGGCGCACTTGTTGGCGCTCGTGCGCCAGTCAGGCTCGTTCTCCATGTCCGCCAGCTTCAGTTCGAGCTCGGACAGCGACAGTCCCCCCGCCGCAGCGGCCTGGTCGCGCGGGTTGGTGTTGTCTGCCATGGGTCGCCTCAGTTGTAGCGGGTGCGGTTGCGGAATGCCGCGCCATCCGTGGTTGCGGAGGCGCCTGGCACTGCGTCGATACCGAGCGCTAGATACCGGAATGAATCGGCTGGGTGACTTGCCCAGTCGTGAACCGGGCGGTCATGAAAGGTCTTCAATTTGTCGTCCCACTCGCGGCGATACGCCTTGAGGGCGTCGATGCCCTTGGCGCACTTCTCGGCGTCGAACCAGCAGCGCGGCAGGATCGTCCGCACTGCGTTGATGCCATCGGCCACCAGCACGCGCTCGGCGCCGTTGGCCTTCAGTACCCTGACGTTGAGATTCAGCCCGCGCAGCGTGTCGGTGCGGCTGCGGTTGGTCTGAAGCTCCTTCGCCTCGGCGTCATGCGGAAGGATGTGCTCGCCGTAGGCGTATGGCTTCTTGTGCAGTTCGCCGGCATACCAAGAGAGCGGCTGGCCGCTGTTCTCAAGGTAGTCGATCACATGGATCTCATGCCCGACGATCTGGAAGAACCAGATGGCCGTCATGTCGGTCAGGCCCAAGTCCCACGATGTGTGAACCAGCGCCATCGGGTCGTATGGCACCGGGCGGATCCGCCCGGCCGACTCGGCATCGCGCATCAACCGGCCGTAGTAGCTGCCCACGATCGCGGCGTTCCAGTCGCACAGGTATTCCTGCGCAAACAGGGCGTCACCGTCTTCAGGACCGTACTCGGACTGGTACTCCAGGCGCTCCTTGTCAAGCGCCTCCATCGTCATGGCGCCCGTCTCGCGGGCCGACAGCACCTGAACGAACCAATCCGGGTCGTCCTTGTGCGCTTCGTGCATGCGGAAGACGTGGTTCTTGCCGCGCACCGTGGTGATGAACACGGCCCACCCGCCGTTCTCCAGCAAGATCGGCCGCAGGTAGGCCCACGCGCTCGGGTCCGCCAGCGCCCACTCCGATGCGGTCACACCGATCGGCGGCGAGCCTACGAGGCTGTTGTAACGGTCTGACCCGACCAACTGCCAGGTCGAACCGTTCTTGAACCTGATGAACATATCCTGCGAGCGCTTCGTCTCGCAGATCGCGTCAGGGAATGCCTCATCAATCCGGCGCATGCCCGTTCGAGGGTTCACCGCTTCCCAAACCGACTTTCGAGCCTGGGCGTACTCAGGCAGCATGTGCCAGTAGTTGCCGACCCGCTGCATGGCCTGGGTCGCTGCGTAGTGCAGGCAGACATCATCCTTACCGGCCCGGCGGTGCCACAGCAGCAGTGCCCGCTTCTTGCCGGACTCCAGCGCCTTCCACGCCGGCATCTGATAGGTGCGAGGCACCCAGTTGTTCGGTAGGACAAGCTCACCCATCGTTCAAACCTTTTGCACTCGGCAGGGTCTGAACGCGGGTTTCACGAGACTTCGATTCAGGTTTTTTGAACTTCGTCGCTGAACCGACGCACGATCACAGTCATCGGCCCACCGTTGGCGCCCGTGGCTTCAACCTTGTCGGTAAACATGCCAAGGTGCCGGCCCAGCAGTTCGAGGGCCTTCACCTTGTCGTGCTTCTTCAGCTTCAGGGTTCCGCCGGTCGCGCTCGTGGTTTCGGACACCTCGGCCACTTGCATGGCCTGATCGTCCGTGAGGGAGGCTGAATCCTTCAGCACTACACCATCAGGCCCCCACGCCATCACATCGCGCGGGTCACCAAAGGCGATCTTGGCAATCTCTGAAAGCACTCGGTCCTGGGTGATCTCTGTGCGCTGCGCACGGTCTTGTTGCGCCGCAGCAATGGCGGCAGCCACCCAAACATTCCCCAACAGGCGCGGCCCCTGCTGTTCGGCCGTGCGTGCGCTGTAGCCGGCTCGAACCGCTGCCCGTGTCGCATTGAGGTCAAGCAGGTATTCCGCAACAAACGCTGCCTGCTTCGGGGTCAGCGTCTTCGGCCTCACGACAGCACCGCCTCCCGCAGCGCAATCCGGCGCTCGATCCGGGCATTGGCCGCGGCTTGGGCGGTCTGGCTGTTCTGGATCTCGTGCAGGCGCTTTGCGGCCTTGAGGATGGCTTGGAAGCGGTTGCCGGCCGTGGGCACCTGGCCCAACTGCGGATGGTGAATGTGTTGGTGGTCGAGGTTCATGGGGTCACCCGTAGTTGGGCATGCGCTTCTGGACACTCACCCGAACCGGGCCGCAGTCCTTCAGCGCTTTCAAACTCAAGCCGAATTCTTCGGCGCAAACTATCCAGCCGGGACGGACTCTGAGTTCGTCGTTGAGCTGCGGGCTCGCCTTCAGATTCATCTGGCAGCACTGAAGCGCACTTGAGTTCCCACTGAGCTGCGATGTAGTCAGACATAAGAGAACCCTTCCAAATGGCCGAAGCAATCCACACCCTGCCCCGATTCAATGACGAAGATGCGGCGCGCCAGCGCCTTGTCATCAACGAACGCTCGTCCCGTATCGGGAACAGGTCGGGACACGTAGTCGATGCCGAGGCTCTCGACAACATGACGCACGATCTGCAGATCATCCAGATTCGCTTGCGCGAACATTGGAAGCGGACGCGCTTTCGTCCTCGTGACGCGCCCTCTCCATGGCTCTATAAACAGCTAATGCCAGTTCCTCCCTTGGAAGAGAAGCCTCGTAAAGCTCGACGGCCCAGCGGCCAGCTTCCAGCATCAAAGAAGACACGCCGATCCCCTCGTCCGAAAGGGAGTCCATGACTACGCCCCCTAAAGAGTCTCTGCCGTCAGAAGACGAAGTGCTGCGGCGCATGCTTAACACCCCGCCTGAGCCGCGCAGGCCTGCGTCAAAGGCACCAGAACCAAAGCCGCTTCCGACGCGAGGGAAGAAGCCATGAGCCTTACAACCTTACAACTTTCCCAACACGTCAATGGAGACGAGCATGAATGCCACGCGCAGCCAAGGCGGCGACAAGGCGAAAGCGCAAGGTGCGCTCACGCTTGCGGAGATAGACGCGCTCCGCATGGAGGTAGTCAACCTCAAGGCGGAGAACGGTGAACTTCGCGCGAAGGTGGACGCGCTCAACAAACAACTCCACGATCTCACTGATCCTGCCCAGCAGGCCGCCATTGCCGCCTTCAGGAAGAGGATGCGCTACGACGAGTAGCGTAGAACTGTCGGTTTCTGCGCGGTCGAACGAGGATTGACTACCTGGGGTCATTGAATGAAATCTCCTGTTGTACGAAAGGCCGGGCTATCGCCGGCTCTAGTGGCCAAACTCAACGCTATGAGTCCAGAAGAGCGCGAGACGGCGGCCGAGGTGGCATCGAAGCTGATTCAGTTGCGCCAGGCGCGAGAGGCGACCGGGCAGACTGACCTGACGAAGCCGTTTGATCCGAATGTGAAGCCGCAGCGCTGATACGCGGCACCACGAAAAAGGCCCCAGAGTGGGCTACGACCGTAGGGCTTCAATTGCCTTGGGTGGTTCAGTCCGGCTCAGGGGCCAGGGAGAATTCTAGAACGCGGAGTGAGTGATTCCAAGGACTGAGGATGCCGACCCGTCACAAGACAAAGGCGCCCGCCCAGTGCGTTTGTCAAGTACATACTTCCGCATCTCAAGCCTCGTTTGTTGACACTGTTCCGCTAGCCTGGAACAGCGGGAGAGACGAGAGGCCGACTTCAGGCTGCAACGTGACATCCGCTGGCCACCTGTACCCGAGCACTCGGTTGAGCGGAAATGGCGCAACACAAACCGCGTCGCCGACATTTCCTGAGAGCACCAGCAGGCGCCCCTTGGTGTCCCGCCCGTACACGAAGCCGACATGCCCCCCACCTTCGCGCTCGAACACCACGAGGGCGCCCACCGCCGGGCCGCTCAGTTTGGTGCCCCACTCAAGCCAAGCCTTGGCGCTGGCGTAGCGCTGGGCGTAGTCCATGTGGCAGTTTTGGAAACAATGGGCGACAAATGCGCCGCACCACGGCAGCTTGGAGTCATCCCCCTTGCCGATCGAGGTCCAGAACCAGCTTCCGCCGCGCAGGCCCATCCACAGAGAGCGGATCCAGGCGCTGGCACCGGGGCCGGGGACTTCTCGCTGGCCTAGAAAGCCTTCAGCGTAGACCAGCCAGATCGGCCTCACAGCGGCGCATCCTTGTCGGCGCTGGGGGGCACCTGAAGGCCGTACTTGCGCGCGGCCCAGCGTTCAAAGATCACGATAGCCCGGGTTCCCATGTGGCCGGAGATGCCGACGAGGCTGATGGTCACCAACGACGGCGTACCGAAAGCCTCGCAGATCCAGAAGCACAGCAGGCCGGCAAAGGCGCTCGTGGCGAGCTCGCCGACCAGTTGCATGATGTTCCAGGCCCCAACGTCACCGCGCCTGACCTTGCCGATCCAACTGACCAGCCCGCCCAGCAGGGCGATGGAGAGCATCGCGCCGTACTGTCCCAACGAATAGTTGAGCGGGTCTTTCTCGGCCGTCGCAGCGGCTTCGGCAGCAAAGGGGGTAGCTGCGACAAGTGCAGCGAGCAGTCGTCGCATTCCGGTTCTCCAATGAAAAAACCCGCCTGCATCGCTGCGGCGGGTCTGTTTTGGGGTCGGCTCCGCTGAGAAGGGCGGGCGACTTGGTTATGTGGCCGGGTCTGTCTGTCCGGCTATGGTGTCACGGGGGATGATAGTGCATTGGGAGAATGGTTGCAAATCAGCTACTCTCTCGGCGCCTCGTCCAGCTTCAGCACGAGCGTGGCGCCTGGGTTGAACGCGAGCGGGTAGTTCTTGCTCATGTAGAGCACCAGGGCGTACTCGGTCAGGCTAGAAACAGTTCGCCCGGTCAGCGCGGCTACCTTCTCAGCAGCGGCGAAGTTTTCCGGGTTGAACCGGATCGTTGCGGTACGAGATCGATTCGTCTTAGCGCTCATCATCACTTCCCGGCCTCAAAGATACTGCACCGATCTTGCCCCTCTTCTTGCTTGGCATACCTGCGGAGCGCATCGGCCCATACGGCATCTTGCTCGCGCTGGTGCGCCTCCAGCGCCCCCGGGGCAACAAGTCGTCTCGCTGCCTCTTCGGCCTCATTGAACGAGCCGAACAGCAGCGGGTGCTGCGGGTGGCTGCACCGCCTGGTGTCGCGCACAAATGCGCGCGTCACCGGGCGCCAGAAGATCCAGCCTTTGCGCTCAACGATCCACCAACCGCGCAGGAAGTGGCGAACTCGAAGTTTCACGGTGCCCATCACTCCCCCGCCTCTATGGTGATCGCGCCAACTAGATCGATGCCCTTGCGGCTCGCGGCCAGCATCAGCATCACGCGCTTCTCTTCTTCGGGGATGACCTCGGAATCCCGCTCACGAACGGTGATCGAGAAAACTCCATCGTTGCCGCGCTTGTCGCGGGCCGGAGCGCTGACTTTGTAGGCGTCACTCATCACTTCCCCGCCTCTCTGATGCACTTGCCGATGGCGCCATCGGGTGAATAGTCCATGTCGTCCGCGATCCCGGCAGCGTGCTCCATCGCAAGCGACCAGAAGGCATACAGCGCATCCATGTCAACGCGCCGATCAAGGCCCGCTTGCTTCATGGCTGCGAGGGCAATCTCTCGGGTGGTGGGTGTCATGGTGTTATACGGAATCGATTCGGCCTAACGGCGGGTTGTGCGTCAAAATCCGCCAGGCTTTGCGCACCACTGCTGGAACTTGGCCGTTTCCAAGCGCACTGAGCTGCTCCACCCTTTGGGCCACCCCATGAGCCAAGATACCCACTCCGGGTTTAGCGGCCCATTCAGTTCCTTTGGCGTCACCATCGTGCGCAGTTTCGCTCGCGCTCCGGTGCCGCCCCATTTGCAAAGCGCCGCGCCACCCGTCGCTGTAACTGCCGTCGGCGTCGGCCAAAATCCAGATGCGCTCTCTGAGGTGGGGCGCGCCAGCGTGGGCAGCTCCCAAAACTCCCCATCGAGCATCAAACCCCATCTCGGCCAAGTCCCCGAGAACTCGGCCAAGCCCCCGAACAGTGAGCATTGGGCTGTTTTCCACGAACGCGAAGCGCGGTCGTACTTCGCCGATGATGCGGGCCATTTCTCGCCAGAGGCCGGATCGCTCTCCGTCGAGTCCTGCGCCCTTGCCGGCCGCGCTGATGTCCTGGCATGGGAAGCCCCCAGAAACCACGTCAACAACTCCGCGCCAAGGCGTTCCGTCGAAGGTACATACATCATCCCAAATGGGGAACGGTGGAATGTGCCCTTCATTTTGTCGCTGCATGAGTCGTCTTGCGCAGTAGGCGTTTCGCTCCACGGCGCACACGGTCCGCCACCCGAGCAGCTTGCCTCCAAGAATGCCGCCTCCACCGCCTGCGAAAAGTGCCAACTCATTCATTTGTCCTCCGTATCACCATTTGACGCACAACCCGGCAGTCCACCGGACGCGCCGCAAGCGGCGCCCCGGTGACTTGTGGCGTTAGGCATGTTCCGCGTCATCCTGCGTCCGAATCAGCTTCGCGCACTCTTGCGCGCCCACCTTGGCGCCTTGCCGCTTGCCGCTATCGCAG
>JACCDT010360685.1_pt1 | contig 20689 bp, 2 predicted proteins | sample 7446291 | NCBI WGS metagenome assembly JACCDT01 (sample SAMN15323446, study PRJNA562643) | freshwater metagenome | isolation source: river surface water | place: USA:Blue River Watershed | collected 2017-08-17 | reverse complement strand
TACCTGCTGATGTAGCATTTTCACCATTCACATAACCAGTAATGCCATACGTCAAACTTGGGTTGTTATCACCATACACACGACTCTTATCAGCAGCCGTTACTGTCAATGTCGCTTTATTGACAGTTACAGTATTAATACCTGATGCTGCAGCTAATAGACTTGGCAGCTGATAGTTAGCTGCCAAGCCACCAGATCCATCAGTTGCATTAGCTAATGTAATAGCATTGATATATTTGTTAGGAGTAGCAACGTTTGCGTTATTGATAGTAGCGCTAGAGTAAGTAAGCGTCTCGCCACCTACCCCAGTAGAAATGGTTACATCTGAAGAACCTAAAGAAGTTGTTCCATCATATGTTTTACTTGCTGATAAGCTAACTGTGGCTTTATTGATTGTGCTAGTTGTGTTGGATGCATTTGTAACTGTGTAGTTATTTCCACTATTGCCATCACTGATAGTTACTCCGCTGAGAGTAACTGTTTTATTAGATGTACCTGCATTCTTGTTAGCAAACTCTAAGGTGGCAGCTGTCACCGTGTCACCAGATACTCCAAGTTGGGTACTTAGCGCCGTCAAGTTTGACGCAGTAGTTGTATAACTTAAGCCACCATCATATGTTTTAGTGATCACAGGCGCAATTAATGTGACAACTTTGGAATTTATAGTGGCTGTACTTGAACCAGAGATAGAGGATGTGTAGTTACCAGCATCTGAACCGCTTAAAGTGCCACCCGTGATAATCAGGTTTTGTAAACCAGCATGTTTTGTTGTAAATGCTGCAGAAACGCTAGCCACGGTCACGTCATCACCAGACACTTGACCACTGACAGTGCCTGCATTAGTTACTGTTGCAGTAGTTGTGCCGTCGTAAGTTTTATCAGAAACAGCAAAACCGGCGATTGTTACAGCCTTTTTAGAAACAGTCAGAGTGCCATTGGTGGCTGTTGTTACGTTATAACCAAGTCCAACAGCCCCACCACTAATAATTGTATAAGTACCGTATTCAATATTATTGGAAGTTGAATAACTAGCACTTGTCACACCGCTCAATGAGTAGCTTGTTGAGTCCCCATTAACCAACCCAGAAGTCGTTCCTGTGAGTGTTGGTAGAGCATCACCATAAGTAATAGATTGATCACTTGTTGTTACTGATGCGCTTGGGCGCTCACGATAAATTGCATAAGAACCTGCGCTTAAAGAAGTTGAGTAATTTGTAGCAGATTCATCACTGTAATATCTGAAACGGCCAGAACCACTTCCAATCAAATTAGTTAGACCTGTACTACCTGAGACAGAGCCAGTATAAAGCGTTGCACGGCCACCAGTGCCTGTGGTCAAGGCTGGAGTGCCACCCGCAGATTTAGTTGAAATAATAATATCGCCACCGGAGCTCGTTCCAGCAGAAGTTCCTGAAGATGCATTTAAAACAATAGCAGAGCTAGATGTGCTCGATGATGAAATATCTTCTGAAATAGTTAAATCACCAGATACAGTTGAAACATTTATTGCACCTGTTGCTGTGATACCGATTGGATTTACAACTCCAACGGTAAGAGCGTTGCTATCAACATACGTCAGTGATGTGAGTGATTCACCAGCGATTGTCCCAACATTATTGCTGGTCGAATCAAGAAGAACCGCGCCACCAATTAAGGCTAACTTATCAGCAACTATGTAACCACTAGCCCCATCCGTAACATTACCTGAAGCATATAACCAAACCGTATTTGTTCCAGATGCCGTCAAGGCAGCATTAATTGCAATATTTCCACCATAAAGTTTGACTGGGCCTGCTACTGAAGTTGCTGATGCAATAGTGATATCAGCAGTATTACCACTCTTACCAAGAGTTAAACCGGATATAGATGCAAGCGTAACTCTATCCAGCGGCCATGAAAGGCCACTCGTGAAGCTCGTGGATGTAGGCTCTACTGTTAGTATTCCTGTGCTCTTGATATTTAAAGATGCCCCTGATGCAATACTAAGGCTGTCTCCTTGCAAAGACAAATTTCCAGAAGTTACTGTGGACGATCCATTCCAACCCAAATAAACTGTGCCACCGTTAAAGAGTAATGCTTTAGCAGTTGATGAATCAGTGGCTATTCCAGTACCTTGAAGTGTCACATCACCTGATGTTGAATAAATATAATGACTTCCGCCATCAGAATTTACACCTGATCTAAGTCTAGAAGTACCTGTACCAGCCGAACCAATGATGCTAATGTCGCCGGATGCTGTATAGATGTAATTAGATGTTATTCCGGAACCATGATAGAAATTAACACCTACAGAGTGAGTTCCAGAATCATAGTTAACACCACCTGAACCATCGAGACTGATTGATCCTGCATTATTAGTCTTAATAACAGTTCCAGCGTCATAACCTACGATGTCAATACCGATAGCATAGAAGTCAGCGGCATCATTATTTTGGTTAGCCCCCTGCCATCCTTTGCCTTTAACTGAAATATCACCACCAACCGAAGTACCTTCAGCATTAATAGTGACACCATTTAACCAAATACCCTTGTACTTAGATTGATTTGTATAGCTTGGAACACTTGTATCCGCAGAATTACCAAGAGCATAGGATAGGCCATCACTCCCACCACCCAAAGTAATATCACCACCAGCACTTGTTAAGGTGAAACGACTTAGATTAATTGAACCAGCTGACCCAGAGATATTTGATGCTAAGAGAATATCTCCGCCATTGGTTGTGACAGATAGGCTTACAGCAGTCGTATTGATATTCCGAGCAGCGGCAAGAATAATTGCTTTATTAGAACCAGTTGAAGCTAAGCTTGCACCTAATGCAATATCATTTCCATAAATACTAATTGGGCCAGTTATAGAAATAGCATTTGAGATTGTTACGTTCGAATTTTCAGTAGATGATGACTTACCAATTACTAAACCACCTAAATTAGCAATACTATTAATTGTTATCGCATTAATGGAACCTGTGCCTGCAAAGTTAGTTGTTCCGGAGCCACTCCAAGTAAATGCTCTTGCTACATTTGATCCATTCGTAAATGAATTACCAAATGGTGCAATCGTAAGTGTTCCTGAACTAGTGATAGTTGTTGTAGAGGACGAGGCCTGATAGTCACCCAATAGCGTAACAGAACCCGCGCCTACGTTAAAGACCTGAGCCGCGCCATTACCGAGCAAAATGTCATAACCTGCGCCGCTTCCAACATTACCAGCTAACCAAATAGAGCCGCCAGCAGTGGTCCAAGTACCTTGAGTATCAATGGCGTTAGAATTTAAAGTGCCGCCACCAGCAGCAGCTGCGCCTACAGTTAGACCATTCCATGTTGTCGATGTTGAGCCGCCACCGGCCCAAATGTGACCACCATTCGTAGTAAATGTGCCAGCTAAAGTTGTGCCGCTAGCATTACCGCCATCTGACTCTGCCCAGAAAATAATGTTGAGCTTACCTGTACCAAGAGTTGAACTAGTAATTACTTGGTTAGAACCATGCCATAGATCAATACGAACTGTTGCTTTTAATAGCAATGTTGAATCCGAAGAACCATTCTTTTGAATAGTCTTCGCAGACATTGAGATGGTGCCAACAGTATCAATACTTGTATCGCCAGTAAATGTCATTCCATTAATAGTATTAACAGTTCCTATGACTAAATCGCGATTATTTTTAATTGAAAGAGAGCCGATACCGCTAGTTGCAATTGTGCTGAATGTGTTACTTGTATTAGATGCGGTATAACTACCGCTACCTACAAAAGCAACTCCATAACTAGCTGAGCCAACTGCACCAGTCAAAGTCATCGAGCCAGCACCTCCGATATATGATGCAGAGCCAACTGTGATTGCTCCGCTATAAGTAGCAGTTGTTGATGAACTTGAATTTATTAAAGCCCCATTACTACCAACACCATAACCATTGATGGTGAGCGCTTCTGCCGTGCCTAATGTGTAGCCATTCAAATCAAGGGTTCCACCAGCAGAAATGCTTGTACCAGAAGCTGTTGTACCTAACGGTGTATTGGTTAATCCTCCAGCAGAACCCAAGCGTAAAGTGCCGGCACTTATAGTGGTTAATCCAGTATATGTATTAGAAGCTGATAAAGTTTGCGTCCCAGCTCCAGATTTGGTCAAAGCAAGTGGACCAGCGATTACACCACTGAAATCATAACTACCAGAGGAGTTTGTAATTGCAAGAGTACTACTCGAAGTAACAGTAATGCCAGCATCATTAGTATCGCTTAAACCTCCTGCACTCAAAGTAACCGAAGCTGCAGTAATACCAGTCACACTGTCATACGTACCAATATTCAACATGCTAGTCGTTGTAAAGGTCAAACTACCAGTACCAATATCAGCTGCCAATGATGAGATCGCATTATTTGCATTATTAAGGGTATAGCTCTGGTTGTTACTTAGTAATGCAAGGCCATATGAAGTCATTAACCCTGTAATAGAAGGTGCTTTAGCCTTAATCTTGATATAGCCATTTGTTGTATTGGCAGTTACGGTTCCAGCCCAACTCACACCAGTAGTTTTAGCGCTAGCCATATTGGCGGGATCAACAATCGCATAGTAAGGAGCAGGCAATCCATTAGAAGTATTTCCTGCCGCATTCACTAAGGTTGTTGCCGTGTCAATTTTTGCACCTTGGAATGTCACGGAACCATTAGAAGCTGAAACACCAACGCTACTTGAGTAAATACCATAGTAGCCATCTGTTGTATAAGTTGAGAGTCCATACATGTTTACATCACCATTTGAGGAGGTGATATCAGAGCCTGCTGACATACGTAGGCCATGCCCAGAGGTTGAGTAGCCGATTAAATTGATATCGCCATAAGCTGAAATTCCAGCATTAGCGTTATCTTGCTCAATACCCCCCTGACTACCTGCAGAACCTGAACCAGCCCCAGAAATTGTTACTGAGCCTAAAGTGGCTGTGATTGGCATTCGAACATAGGTGGCACTGTAAGCAGAATTGCTGAGTCCCTTAATAACAATATTTCCTTCATCAGCAATCACGCTACCGCCGGAACCACCACTCACTGTTAAATAAATACCTATACCTGACATGGAGACACCAGTCAAAGTAATATCAGTTTTTGCCCGTAGAGTATTAGAGCCATTCAAAAGAGTGATACCGCCAGAAATATTGGCCCAGTCAGTAACACCGCCAACAACTCGATTTGCGTAACCCGTTATTGTCAAAGACCCGTTGTAACTTCGAATAACTTGTGAGCTACCGTAAAGAATCACACCATGACCTTGCTGATTAGCAGTATTCAAACCAGCTGCCGCACCATTGGCATATATAGATATATTCCCGTAAGCAATAATCTTGGTACTTGTACTATCCATTCTTAAACCAGCGCCCGTAATATCATTGGCTCTGGACTCAGAGTTGATCGTGATATTTCCGCCTGATGTTGGTGTAGTAGTATCATTACCTGCAACTAATCCGCCACCATAGATATAAATACCATGGCCTGATGCAGATGTAGAGGTGATATCAATATTGCCGGTCGTTGATTGAAGAATTCGACTATTGCTTAAATAAATCCCCCATTGAGAAGCCCCAGAAATGCTAGAGCTTAAAGTCAAATTGCCAACTGATTTAACTGGATCAGTGGTTCCATAGATATAAATCCCTTCCCATACTGCAGTAGCTGTTAGAGACATCTCTCCAAATGAAATTAAAGAGCCTGCCGGTATTTGTATACCGTATTGCGCTCCACCCGTTGCATTAATAGTAAGAGTCCCGCCTGCTGTTGGTGTGGCTTTCGGTGTTGCAGTATTGCTGCTGGCGTATATACCACCTGTTGTGTTGGAATAAAAGCCGCCATTTGTGCCACTTGCTGTAATTGCAATGTTTCCTCCAGTCGACTGTATATATGAGTCGTTGTACATAGTAAGACCCCACGTACCCTGGCTTGCACTAATGGTGATATCTGATGCCGATTGAATCTTAGCTCCAAGACCATAGAAGTAGAAAGCATGTTGACCACTTCCAACGGCAGTTACTGAAACTGGACCGTAGGAAATTAAAGATCCGGTATTAATCTCAAGACCGTGACTTGTATTACCAGTGAGATTCAAACTTATTGAACCGCCAGTGGTCGGCGTGGTGAGATGATTGCCTGCGATCAGGCTTCCATCAAAATACATACCTTGCGTTCCTACTGCCGTTACAGAAATATTGCCAGCAGTAGATCTAATGACTTTTCCACCATTGATATAAATACCGATATTACGACTAGCATTTTGACCGTTAATCGTGATATCACCACCCACTGTAATGCTGCCCGCTCCATACATCCAAACACCGTATTCATTGCTGCCCCCAGTGCCAGAAATCGATAATGAGCCGCTTGATGTGATGGAACCAGCATTCATCCTATAACCGCTATAGGCACCAGTATTCAATGCTGAGGCAGTAATTGATATTGCGCCTGTACCAGCCGAAATATCTCCAAGAGCATGATAGATAGCTCGTTGAGCACCAGTTGAAACACCATCCAAAGTAATGGTGCCCGTACCTGAGGTGCTTAAAACTGTGCCGCTAAAATTAAGTTGAATACCAACACCGGCAGTCGAAGCTGTTGGATTACCTCGACCATAAAGTGAAATATTTCCACCTGCAGCATTAAGGGAGCTCAAGAGATAGACACCGATTGAATCAGTATTATTTGCATAACTGGCATATCCAGCAATACATGAGTAAGCCGCAGCACAGCCAGTTGTTGTATCAGTTGTGCCACCACGAATATTGATGTTTCCACCAAAAGTTGAAATAGTTGCGGTCGAAACGGTCGATTTAAATCCACCACCTCCGGTGCTATCAACGTCTGAATAGAAATTTGTAGTAAGTGATTTGTCTGATGCACCTGCAATCGCCGCAGATACCAAAATATCACCTGACGCCATCAATGTGAGAGTGTTGGAATTAGTATTATTTGATATTGCGCCAGAGACTGTAATATCTTTGCTAGCAGCAACTGTCTGTAAGGTTGTTACTCCGCTCAAGCTACTTGCATTGACTGTCAAGGCTGCAGTTGTTTTGAGAATGAGTGCACTATTGGTAATGGTGACAGATGTAATGCTGTTACTTGTATTAGTTGCAGTAACGCTGGCGCCATTTACAAAGCTGACGATATATGTGCTTGCTGAAATAGCCCCACTCATTGTGATGGCGCCTGACCCGCCAACTGATGTATTGGCAGCAATAGTCACTGCTCCGCTTGAGGTTGCGGCAGTTGAGCTCGAATTGATTAATGCTCCGTTTGAACTGAGTCCTACACCGCTCAAATTCAAGGCGTTGGCAACCGTCAATCCATTCAGATCAAGCGTATAACCTGATTGAACTGTCACAGTACCAGTACCAAATGGTCCATTGGTAACAGTGCCAGTTGAAGCAATACCTGCTTTTAAAAGACCTGCGGAGACAATAGTACCTCCATCATAAGTATTGGCACCTGACAAAACCAAGGTACCCGCACCAGCTTTTGTTAATCCATAGCTACTCGCACCATCAGACATTACGCCAGCGTAAGTTAATGTATCACCCGTATCAACGCTTATAGTACTTGCAGCTGTTAAGCTAATACCGCGATTACTATTCAAAGTCATGTCAGCAGATGCCAATAAGGTACCGCCATTCAATACCAATGAACCAGTTGCAGCTGAGCCTGGTGCTGCACCTAGGTTAGCATCAGCACCAATCGATAGCGTACCGGCAGTGATAGTAGTTGAACCCGAATAGGTATTGGTTCCGGATAAAGTGGTTATTCCGGTTGTATTTTGAATGATTCCAAGTGATGCACCAGATCCATCAGAAATCACCCCAGTTGTAAAGCTGGTGTTGTTCGCACCAGTAATTGTTAAGGTGGCAGATGTTGCACTAGTTGGGCCCGCGATATTTCCTGTAAACGTTAAGTGACCAGAATTTGCATTATTAATAGTGCTTGAAGCAAGAACATTAATCACACGAGCAGAGCTAAATGCAGTAGAACCAGTAATAGATAAGGTACCACCATTTAAATTAATAATATTTGATGTGCTTCCCAGATTTCCTGTGGAAGACACAGACAAAGTACCTGCAGATATTGTGGTGTTACCACTATACGTATTTGCTCCGGAAACAACCCATGTTCCAGAACCAACTTTAATTAGGCTTGTATTGCCTGTGCCATTTTCTAAAAGTTGACTGAAAGTATTACTTGAAGTTGTTCCGCCCAGCGTCAAGGTTCTAGTTGAATTACCTGTATGGCCTATCGACCCTGTACCAGTAAAGGTTAACGCCCCAGAACCAGAGCCTTCAATGGTGCCACCGTTATTAGTTAAGGTGAATAAACGTGCAGTACTAACTGCAGCACCCGTATAGCGAAGAGTGCCGCCATCCAACACTAAATTGGTGGCGGTGCTTGCAGATGCCCCAATATTACTATTACTTCCACCGCTAACAAATGATGAAATACTTAAAACACCAGCGCTAATTGTTGTTACACCAGTGTAACTATTTGTGCCAGAAAGAGTGAGTACACCAGAGCCTGATATTTGTAGCGAACCAGTTCCAGAAATGGCGTTTGAGACAGTCACATCATCTGAGCGATTGAAAGTCAAACTAGCGTTGTTAGTAACTGCGCCAGAACCTAAAACACCGGAAGTTGATCCACTTCCAACTTGTATCTGTCCACCTGAAATTGTTAAAGTTGTAGAAGCATTAGTTGCGCCACTTAAAGTAACTACTCCATTACCAACTTTTGTTAAAGCATAGGCTCCAGATATAGCGCCACTCAGTGTGTAATTTCCCGAACCGCCAAGAGTTGTGGCTGCTGCTAGCGTAACAGCTCCAGCTGCAGTTGAAGCAGTTGAACTTGTGTTGATCAAGGCGCCATTACCATCAATACCAGATCCACTTAAATTAAGCGCATTCAGAACACTAAAACCGTTCAGATCAACGGTAAAACCAGAGCCGACAGTAACTGTACCTGTACCAAAAGCGCCATTAGTCACTGAACCGGCTGAACCAGTGGACGCTAGGCCAGCAATGAGTTTGCCTCCAGAAACAGTAGTGCCACCCGAGTAAGTATTTGTGCCAGATAGGGTTAAAGTTCCTGGAGTGGCATTAACAGTTAGACGACTAGCACCACTGATATTGCCTGATAGCCTTGCAGCAATAGCATTAAATGTAAGAGAAGTACTGCCTGTGCTTGTATAAGTGTGTAGTCGATACCCTGTTGCTGTTCCAGTACCCGAGGTTTCAGTACCACCAACTGCAGCATCTCCACCTAAGTAGCGAACAATAACAATACCTGAGCCGCCGGCGCCGCCGGCAAAGTTACTTGAATTATTATGTCCACCTGCGCCACCGCCACCACCAGTGTTAGCTGTACCATTTGAACCGGTTGCCGCTTTTCCACCGTTACCGCCACCACCCGCACCACCAAGACCGGCACTGCCTGATGAGTTATCGCTTAATCCACCACCACCACCGCCTCCGTAATAAACCTCAGCGCCTGAGATACTTGATGCTAGTCCAGCACCACCATTGCCGGCTGAGGCGTTTGTAGTTGTCGTACGGCTTGCATTTGAACCAACTGCGCCAGCACCGCCACCGCCACCGCCTGCCCAGCCACCATCACAATTTGTACAACTGACACCAGTACCACCCCTATTACCCTGGGCTGAAGTGCCGACTGATCCAGCAACCGCATCTGTATTTGAACCACCGCCTGAACCACCAGTTGTAGCGTTACCGTACCAACCAGCGCCAGCACCACCACCAACTGCAGCGGTTCCTAAAAATGATAAAGAACTATTACTTCCGTTAGATGCAGCGACTGTAGTGGTTGCACCACTACCGCCAGCACCAACCACGACTGTTACGCTTGTAATATCAACATCTGAACTGCCAGAAAGTACGCCACCTGCTCCACCGCCACCACCATGCCGCGAACCACCGCCACCACCACCAGCAACAACTAAATATTCAACACTAGTATCAAAATCAACAGTAGCATTTGCATTTAGAACTATGGCATTAGTGACATCTGTAATTGCACGCCCCAAAAGTAAATTTGAAGCACCCGTGAAAGTTAGCGTGCCAGAACCTAGTGAACCGTTGTCGTAGATACTTAACGAACCTGCCTTAACTGAAGTTCCACCTGTATAAGTATTAGCTGCAACTAAAGCAATAGTACCTGATTGATCTGCGCCGTTAATAGTTAAACCAAAACCACCAGTTATGGCACCAGCATAAATCAGTTTGTTAGTTGATGTCGCAGCTAAACCACTATTCGCAGTCAAAGTCATGCCGCGTTTACTGTCTAAATAAATATTGCCAGTTGCTTGTAATGCGCCTCCACTTAATGTGATTGAGTTGACTGTAGTTGAGCCAGGAACTGCACCCAAATTACCATCTGAACTTATCGATAAGATGCCGCCTGAGATAGTTGTTCCACCTGAATAGGTATTAGCTCCAGAAAGCGTTAATGTATTGCCATTGATTTTTGTTAACGAGCTAGAGCCACCAATCACCCCACCCAATGTGATGTTGCCACTGGTTGTGCTGATTGAAGAATTTGTTGCAAGAGTGATCGCACCTGCATAGCTAGCTGCAGTACTTGAGCTATTGATTAAGGCACCACCACTGGAAATACCTGTGCCGTTCAAAGTTAACGCACTAGTATTAGCAACTGTCAGACCATTAAGGTCTAGCAATGCTCCGTCTGCAACAGAAACTGTTGAGGCTGATGCACCAAGTGCTGCTGCATTCCCTAACTTAAGAGTACCAGCACCAATGGTTGTAGTACCAGTGAAGGTGTTTGCAGCTGATAGCCACCAAGTACCAAGACCAGATTTGGTTACGCTCGTCGCTCCAGTGTTATTCGCAAGAATAGCTGTTAATTTATTATCACCCGTATTGCTGCCAGTTAACGTTAACAATCGGGCATTTGTTCCGCTATAAGCGATAGAGCCTGCATTTGTGAAATTCAATGCTCCGGAACCAGAAGCATCAATAGTTCCGCCATTGTTAGTGATTGTAAATAAACGGTCCGTACTAACAGCAGCGCCTGTGTAGGCAAGCGTGCCACCATCAAATACTAAATTGCCAGCAACGTTGGTTGATTTGCCAATATTGCTATTTGACCCGCCATTAGCAAGAGTTGAAACAGAAAGAGTTCCGCCTGAAAGTGTTGTAACACCTGTATAGGTATTAGTGCCTGAAAGCGTTTGAGTTCCAGTGCCTGCCTTAGTTAAGTTGAGTAATGTTGTGCTTGAATTGACTAGGGTACCGCTAAAAGTGGCTGTACCATTGTCATTGCCTACAGATAAAGTCAGTGAGGTTGTAGCGCCTGGGGAGTCAACGATACCGGTACCACTCAACGCACCAATTTTCATCACTGTACTGCTTAAAGCGTAAATATTAAGATAAGTATTCGCGCCATTAAGATAAATGGCTGAAGTCGCATTGATGCCAGTGTTTTCAAGCCAAAAGTTACCGTAGTTTGTTACTGTCACCAGGCCTGATATGGTAGTGCTTCCGTTCAAGATCAAACGATTCTGGTACTGTCCTCTTCCGCTGGTAGCTCCAGTAATATTCCATGTTCCAGAACCAGATGCTCCTGTAACAAAGAAAGCACCACCAGCCCCTCCGTTAGTACCATCGAAAGTAACATCCGCGTTGTTAACTATGCCACCAGATAAAAGTCTGTCGACAGTTGTTGATGGTGCAAGCTTTAAGCTACCAAAACTAACTGTGGTGGCTCCTGTATAAGTATTGTTGCCAGTCAGTGTAAAAGTACCAGTACCAACTTTTGTCAAAGCAAGTGAACCAGAACCATTCTGAATAACACCACTAAAAGTAGTAGTAGAATCATCATTTCCGACAGAGAGCGCCTTCAAGCCAGATGAGCTTGTTGAAATGGTGCCAGCCCCAGCTATTGACCCAACAGTGTCAGTAACATCCACGTTGTATGTAGCGCCTGAAGCTACAGTGATTGCACTAGAGTCACTGAGTGAGCCCGATACATTCAAAGAACCCGCTGAAATAGTTGTCGCACCTGTATATGTGTTAGCGCCTGATAGCGTTAGAACGCCAGCGCCTGTTTTCGTGAGCGTTACACCCGAGCCTTTGATACCACCAGTAATCGAAGCAGCGCCAACAGAAGACGTAAATAGAGATGATGTGTTAGTTGGTGCGCCAGTTACCTCTATGCTAGCCGAAGAACTTAAATTGAGATCCCCCCCTAAAGAGGAATTTCTTGTTGACAAGCTAAATTGATTGGCAGTGACACTGCCAGTAATGTTGGTATTTGCTAAATAACTAGAACCATTAGTGATGGTTAGATTTTTTGATGCCCCAGCATCAGTTACCGATCCATTGATCTGGACTGTTGCATTTTGTGCATTAATGGTAACGCTATTTTTTAAGGTTACCGGCCCCGTAAGGGTTACACCTGTATTAATTGTGCCATTAAAGTAGTAACCATAACCATCTGACAATTTAGTTGTGCCAGCATTTGCACCTCTCGTAGATTCACCAACAAAGTTAGCGCCACTACTTGGAGATTTGAAAGCCACTGACAAAAAGTCACCGCCAGCGTTTTCGCTAAACATGGCATAAATTGGGTATGCAGTACCAGCAACTAAACTTGCCCTACTGCCAGTTGTATCAACACAACAACTTGCATTACCTACAACATACCCTGATGTTGAGCTAGACACTGAAGTGTTTGCCTGTAACTGTGTAATGAAATCACTAATTTTTTGGTTTGCCGAACCAATAAATACCCACCAAGGGTCATCACCTTGGCCTTGAAAGGTATGGGTACCCGACTCTTTGGGAACAAAATACCCTGTAACCCTGTAAGAGTATGTGTCATCGCAACCACTACTTGTACAAACACTAATTGAGGTTCTTGTAATGTTATCGGTATTTCCAGGAGCTCCTGAGATATCAGTAGTTTTAATATTTTGCCGAGCAGCAGTATTAAAACTTGATAAATTACTTCCAATGTATCCATCAAATGCTTCAAACAATAATCCATCAGCAAGACCGGTAACAGTCGTAATATTTCCATTGATTGTTATTCCCGCAGAACCGCTTGCATTGAGATTACTCAATGCGTAGGTTGAACCAATATTTCCATCAAAGAGAATCGACCCAGTACCAGCATTAACAGTCATTGCGCGTGGCGTTGACGATGCATCACTGTTAATGGTGCTTGCATATCTAATAACACCGGCAGTACTACTAATAAATTGGTCACCAAGCAATACGATTGGACCATTAAAACTGATATTGCCAGATGTACTTGCATAAGCGACACCCAAGTAAAAGTTTGAGCTTTCCAAGGTAATGTTGCTACCAGATGTTGCTACACTTGATGTCACACCATTAATAGTTACCCCAGAAGAAGCCCCGAAAGTAATAACCCCGCCACTAGTTATACCGAGGTTAGCTCCTGACCCAGATATGTTAATTGGTCCATTTTTCGAAAGAATATAAGCGTAGCCTGCAGTTCCAGATAAATATACTTGATTACCAGTGGCCGCAGTATTCTGTCCATATATTTGTATACCACCACCCGTTGAGGCGGTGGACTGAATTAAATAACTACCAGTTCTTAAAGCAATCAAAGCCCCGGTATACCCGGCAACAGAGGTGGTACCGGTAATTGAAATTGCTGTTGAACTAGTACTTGCAGAGGTAATCGAGAAGTCAGCCGCGACTCCATAAACCCACTCAAAACCATGGCCAGTAGAACTGGTTGCATCAATCAAAATTGTTCCAGTTCCCGAATCAATCTTGAATGTTTTTTGTGTGAGCATTCCAGGATAAGCGCTTGATCCAGAGGTTTTTCCGCGAATAATAATATCGCCACCATTACTAACTAAATTTACAGAACTTCCAAGCCCACCAGCATCACCTAACATAACGCCAGCCTGCCCAGCAGATTTAGAATTCCAAGCATATCCATCTGGTATTCCATCTGAATTAGTATCAGCGCCACCAGCAAGAACAATTTTTCCACCATTAGTAGAAATTGATGTGCCAGGAGCCATATAGAGGTAGCCTCCATTGCCAATGCCTCCAGTAGCACCTGCATCAGTCCACAAAATAACGTCTAACGCTGCATTAGTCGAAGTGATGCTGGCTGTAAGACTAATATAGGAATCAGCTTTGAAAGTCAGTCTTCGTGCATTTGCCCCAGTGTATGTAATTGCACCTTGAATAACCATATCCCCACAGCCAGTGCAGTTACCCGAGCCATCCAACCTAATTGAAGTGGCTGCACTTGTACTAATTAAAACGTTAGTAGTTGCTAAATATGTGGCGATATCTGAAGCACCGTTGGTACCAATGACATAATTCCAGGGGTCGAGCAACCAATTACCAGCCGACCCATCCGCAGCTCTAGTATCAACAAAGATATGTTCTGTGTTGAGAAGTCCCGCCGAGGTTTCAATATTTCCCCCACGCCCCTGAATTGCGCCACCTCTTGCAATAATTGCGCCATTAACATTTGTTATGGAAGCAGGATTTTTAATATCGCTCCACAAGACAACTGTGCCACCATTACCATTAGTTGTTGCACTAGCATCGATGAGGGCATCTTGATGCATCGTAACTGTAGTTGCTTGGTAAAGAGAATTAGGGTCGCTAAAGATACGGCGCTCTACATTTGCACCACCCTGCCAATCACCGCCAACTAATACATAACCACCACCTAGATTACCTGTGGCATTAATATTAGCTTGATTATTGAGTTGAATATGTGTGGCTGTGAGAATTACTCCACCACCGAGAGTTGTGCCTTTTACTTCTATGGCGCCATTAATAATAAGATTATCTGAATTTGCAGAGATATTAACAGTACCGCCTCTGCCAGAACCACCATTAGTTTGAATAACTGAGTTATCAAATTCTACTTTATTACTGGTGGATTTAATCTGAATATCACCACCATTATTTCCACTTGCTTGAATATCTGCATTACCAATGATTAAATCATAATCTGAGTTCAGATTAATAGAACCACCTCGTCCATTTGAACCGTTGGTTTGAATTAATGCGTTTTGGAGGATTAAATCACCAGAGTTGGTGAATATCTGAATACTGCCGCCATTATCTGCGTTAGACTTGATAATGGCATTATTGGAAATGATAATGTCATGGGCATCGGAGATATTAATCTCTCCACCACGACCATTACCACCATTTGTCTGAATAACACCTTCGATATTGATCGTGCCAGTAGTATTAGCTTTTAATACGATCGTGCCACCATCAGTTGAACTATTCGCTTCTAATCTGCCAGTCGATGGCAAAGTTAAGTCTTGGGCTGTGATACGGATTGTGCCTGGTGTTTGGTTGTTACTGATGTTACCGTTAACAGTAATAGCACCATGGAAGTTAAATACATTGGCCAAAATGTTAACCAATGGGTTAGCGCCTGTACCAATGATGTTGCCGTAACCAGTTACTGAGTTAACTGCTGTGATCGTAACTTTGTTAACTTCTATCTTGCTGTTTTGTGCCAGGTTAACGTTTTGTGCCTGTATCACTATTTCTAGGATCGAATCTGCCGCCTGGTTGATGGTGCCATAGTTAAAGAAAGTGCCATCGGCCAGGAAGGTTAAGACTGTTTTGAGGCTGCCTGTTTTGGTGATGGTTACGCCTCGGTCGATGGTGAGGTTGCCACTGCCATTTTGGGTGCAACTACCCCCCGAACAGACATTGCCCTGTACCTGAACCGTGACGTTGTTATTTTGCAACGCATCGCTGATTACTTGAGCAAAGCTTGAGGTTATTAAGAGATCCATGGGATCTAGCAACCAAGTACCGGCTTTGCCTAGGATGTTTCTGGCGGAGGTGTCTACCTTGGTAGACCTGCTGATCTCTAGGACTTCCTTAGAACTGGTGTCGATAAAGCCACCATTACCGCTGGTCTTACCGCCCTTGGCTTCTAGGACTCCTGATACCTGGGTCTTCTTTTCTGAGAGAACAATGATTTGTCCACCATTGCCCTGCTCTTTGGCGTTGGCTTTGATCTTGCTGGTATCAGCTAGAGCGATGGTGTTGGCTTTGATATTGATCTGACCGCCATTGCCAGTATTGCCTTTGGCATTCGCTGTGATGCTGCCTGAGTTCTGGACGTTATCGGCCAAGATCTCGATGACACCACCGTTGTTGACCATGGAGCTGGTGCTGACGCGCCCGCTGTTCTTGATGACTGAGCCCATGAGCTGGGCGGCTGAGTTAGCGGCAATCACGACCATGCCACCATCGACCTGCACCAAGCGCTTGTTTTCAATCAGGCTCTTGTAGGCTGAGACATCCACCTTGACGGTCATGAGTTGATCCCCGCGGAAGTCCAAGGTGACTTGACTGCCGCTAGCCAAGGCCACAAGGTTAGCAACTCCACCCTTGGCTAGGATATAACCTTCGTTACGTACTTCTGGGGCTAATAAGGCGATATAGCCCTTGGGGTCGTTGGTTTGGAGCTTGCCGTAGTTGACCACAGCGCCTGTGCCATTGCCTTTGAAAGTGCTCTTACCTTCCATGAAATCTTTGTCATTGATAGCCATCGTTGTAGCAACGATGGCAGCAGCATCTACCTGTGAACCCTTGCCAAATACAACACCGTTGGCATTGGAGATGATTACCTGCCCATTGGCCTTGATCATGCCGTCGATCTGAGAAGCAGTTGCTGAAACCACGCGGTTATGGATCACAGCTTGAGCATTTGGTTGAACAAACTCAACCTTGGCATTAGCCCCCACGTTGAAGCTGTCCCAATTCACAACTGCACGCTGAGAAGCTTGAACAACATTCAAAGTGTTGCCAGACTGGGAAATTGTTGCAGATCCAGCCACCGCTCGACCACCAGTGGGTAACGCCGTATTAGTCTGAGCACAAACTCCCGTTGAGGCAAAAAAAGCCACAAACATCAGGAAGTTTTTGCTAGCGACTCTCATTTAAAAAGTCCACTGAACTTGTGCCCATACATAGGCACTGTTGGAGCGTTTGTCGTTGTTTACTGCTACACCATCGGTATAGAGAGGGTTGCCCCCCAACTTCCAAGCAATGCTGGTACTCCAAATAATGTCTTTATCTGCTCGCTTTAAACCTGCACCAACACCCTTAAGAATGTATGAATTATTGGCATTAGTGCTGCCTTTATTAGATTGATAAAGAGCTTTATCCTTGTACTGCTGAACCAGACCTGCATCAAAAAATGCTGTAGCAACCAGCTTATCTTGCAACTGTTGCTGAATTTCAGCATTGATCATAATTCCTTGAGCACCACCACCTTGAGAGCCTGGATAAGCCCTCACACCATTGGGCCCGCCCAAATAAAACTTCTCGGCTGAATCCAAGTCAACTGAAGCATATTGACCTGACATTGAAACCGTAAAAATTGTCTGATCGGGAACTAATTGCTGATTTCTGGACAAACTAAAGTTGTATTTTGTAAATGTCTTTGGGATCGTAGAGTCATAATCTAGCCGACCGCCTCCAACGACAATATGGCCTTTGGTAAGGGTAATAGAGGCGGAATTAACACCGCCGCCATTCCAACTATCAAACTGGTTGCCAGACAGGCCCAAAACCATATTCTCAATACGATAATCACTGGTATAGACGCCATCTGCTGCATTTTTGTTAGCGTAAAGCTTACGATCAAGCCCAGCTGTAAAATTCCTGTTTGCCTCAGGACTTCTCAATATCGGATAGCTAAGATTGAGCCCAACAGTTTTTGCATAACCAAACCCAGATGCTGAGCTTGTTGGGTAAGCAAACTTACCAACGTTTTGATAATCCAAATAACTGGCTGATGCCCCAACTCTCCAACCATCCGTGTTAATCGGCAGTGAATAGCTGGCCTGAGAGTAATCTGACCCCAATGACTTGATGTTGCTAAAAGACAATTGATCTCCATAGCTACCTGGATTATCAAAAGTCACATTGACAACCCTTTGAAGGACGCCAGTACTACGGCTACCATAGTTATTGCCTTCAATCTTGCCTCGATATGGGTGAGTGTCAGCTAGTGAAAGCCTTAAATCAACCTCTCCCTCATTTTTACCTGGTTCTAACTGAGTGGTAACTGCCACACCAGGGGTTTCATTCAGGATGTAGATAGATCTCTCAATATTTTGCGTTTGAACAATCTCAGACAGTCGATTTGCATCAGTAATGTATCGCCTTGCACGGTCTTCCGTAAAACGCGACGGGCCATTTGGCATATCGATATTCACCGCACCTAATTTGGCCTCTAAGACCTTCAAAACCACAATGCCGTCTGAAATACGTTGAGGGGGCACAGAGACTTGGGCCAATTTGCCATAAGTTTGATACAAGGCAGCCACAGCATCAGCAGCTTTTTGTAAATCTTGAAACCGAACTGTCATGCCAAGCCAAGGCTTTAAGGTCTGCTGTATGGCTTCATCAGGAATGCTTTTATTGCCGTCAACTCTAAAACCTTTGATAGTGACTTTGACTTCACCAGGCTTAGCCTCCTCTGGCTTGGCTTTCTTAGTGGGTGCCTGGGGTTTAGGTAGAGCCTGTAAATTCGGGACTTGTTTTTGCAATTCTTGTTGCAAAGCTCCAGCGTCTGGTGCCGCGTGCGTAGACATGGCTGTCAAGCCAAGTAATGCAAGGGTCAGAAGAGCTTTTAATTTCATGAAGACTGTTTTTACTTTTTTAATTTTTTACCCGAATGCGCATTTCGTATCTATTTATAAACGCACGCACGCGATTGTATGGAATTAAGCATTTTTTAGCCAGCAATGAATCTAGCTAAGTTCTTGTATTGCTGAAGAAATTTTCATAATTTTTATAAAAATATGAGTCTGAAACTCAAGCTAAAACCTTCACAAATTTTGAGTAAAATTGAAGGAAGATTCCTCAAAAAATTACAATGTCCACACTGAAAACAAAAAGTTAAGCAAGCAAAAAGCCACCCTAAGGTGGCTTTAAGTAGAGATGGCTTAACTTTAAGGTTAAGTATTGGTAAAGAGATCTGGTTTTACCTGTTCAGCAATTTTTATTTCATTCGCTTCGTAACCTTCTGTCTTTATTGAAGAGTTAGAAATTAACTTTTTAAGGTCTTCAGGCTTTTTCATTCCTAATTTACCAGTCATACGTGACCGATGGACTTTAACACTAGCCTCTGAAGAGTTAAGAATAGTAGCAATCTCACCGTTCTTTTTACCTTCAGCAGCTAAGAAGAATACATCACGCTCTTTATCAGTTAACTTTTCTAATAAAGCTAACTTTTCAGTTTCATTTAATATATCAGGATTAATAGTGATTGGTTCAACTGATTCTGATTTTTCTATTATTTTCTTTTCTTTAATAGGCTTTTCATTTTTATTAACAACTGGGCTTACTTTTAAATCTGATGCTGTAGTAGCTGATAATATAGAGACATCTTTTTTGACTAGGCCACCTGCAATAAGTAAATCTTCGGATATTTGAAGTGACCAAGCTATATTATTAATTAGAGTGCTGATTAAATATACAAGACTTGTCCAATAAACCACTTTAGAAGTGACAACAATATATTGGTCACCGATTGCAGCTAATGCACCCAAAGTTAAAACTGCCATGAATAAACCCTGAATCCATAGAACGCTACTTATTAGATAGATATATTTACTACGGCTATGCTTGGCTTGTACCCCAGCGAACCAAGCACTATATATAAGTGTTGCAGAGATAGGTGCTAGTAATATAGCCTCAAGGCTACCTAGTGGTGCATTAAATAATCGGCTGAAATAGAACAACGCCCCAGTTACACCTACCCCCCCAAGACAAATCAGTGAAGATTTTTTTGGTAAGGCATATCCAGACCAGATCCCAAGTGAACTGAGGACAATTAAGCTACCCATTAGCACTGAAATGGGTCCCAGAACCCATGATTGTGGTAAAGGATCGGTGATTTGCATCAAAGTTACGATGTAACCTAAGCCCATCAATAATCCCCCAAGGCTCCATAAAATAACGGATCTACCTTTTTTTATTAATAGAATCAATTGTGTAGCAGAGAACCCAATAGCAATTAAGCCAGTTAAGTAAATAGTAGTAACGTTATCTAGCGGTAACATGGTTAACCTTAACCTTCTATGAATGATGGAAAGGTGGAATTTACCTGAATTAACTAAATTGGTAAATATTCTTCACCGTTTTATCCTAATAATCGCCTAACCGCACTCCTCTACATCCTGATAAGTCTAACTAAATGATAATTTAGTTAATTAACGTAATATTTGCCATTACGAATATTTAAAGAACAGAGGGTATAAAAAAATGCCACCCTAAGGTGGCATTGGATCTGAGTGTGGATCAATACACTAATTGCTAGATTGACAAGTAAGCTTCCTGTCTCGCATTTTCTGATCTGAGTCCCGGTACCCATGCTTTGGTTGGAAGACCATAGGCTTTCTCAAGATGGGATGCTCTGCCCTGCACTGTTTTCCAGTCCACCTCTAGATAAGGGCCTTTGAATGCAATGACCACCACATTGCAGTCATGCACTTGTTGGAAAACCAATACCCGATTATCAAAGGCATCGCAGATATTCTTAATATTCGTTTTAAAGCTCTTGTGGTTACCAAATAAGTTAACTGTCATAACTCCTGGTGACTTAAGAGAGTCATAACAACCCTGATAAAACTCCTTGG
>JACCDT011891377.1_pt1 | contig 20693 bp, 18 predicted proteins | sample 7446291 | NCBI WGS metagenome assembly JACCDT01 (sample SAMN15323446, study PRJNA562643) | freshwater metagenome | isolation source: river surface water | place: USA:Blue River Watershed | collected 2017-08-17 | reverse complement strand
TGCCATGTGAATCGTCCAAAAAGTTAATCATCATTCGGTTGGTGCGAGGAGGGGGACTCGAACCCCCACACCATTGCTGGCGTCAGGACCTAAACCTGGTGCGTCTACCAATTTCGCCATCCTCGCGGCAACGGGGGCCATGCCGGTATTCAGCTCACAGCCGCCGACAGGCCACCATTACAAGAAAAGCAAAGGGCGACAGCGTCAAAGCGGTCGCCCTGCGTTGCCGTACTCGTGGCTTGTTTGACTACAACCCGCGATTTTATCTGAAAATCGCCCTGACAGGCCTGAATTATCAAAAGACGCTGGATCCCGGCCTGCGCCGGGACGACAAGATTTGGGGCATACAGCATTCAATCGTCATCCCGGCACAGGCCGGGATCCAGCGTCGTCCACAACAGGCCACCGGCAGCCTCACACAGGCCGCTTGACCCGGAACCAGGCCGCATACAAGGCCGGCAGGAACAGCATGGTCAGCAGCGTGGCCACCACCAGACCGCCCATGATCGCCACCGCCATCGGCCCCCAGAACACCGAGCCGGACAGCGGGATCATCGCCAGCACGGCCGTGGCCGCGGTCAGAACGATGGGCCGGAATCGGCGCACCGCCGAGCCAACGATTGCATCCCAAGCCGGGGTACCGGCGGCGATGTCCTGCTCGATCTGGTCGACCAGGATCACCGAGTTACGGATGATCATGCCGAACAGCGCGATCACGCCGAGCTGCGCGACGAAGCCGAACGGCCGTTGCAGCAGCAGCAGCGCCAGCGCCGCGCCGGCCACGCCCAGCGGCCCCGTCAGGAACACCAGCAGCGAGCGCGAGAAGCTGTGCAGCTGCAGCATCAACAGCGTGAACACGATGAAGATCACCAGCGGCACGTTGGCCGCGATCGCATCCTGCGCCTTGCCGCTGTCGGCGATCGCGCCAGCCAGCTTGACCTCGTAACCCGGTGGCAGCTTCGCCCGCAGCGCATTGAGCACGGGATCGATCTGCATCGATACGGTCGGCCCCTGTACGCCATCGACCACATCGGACTGCACCGTGATCGCCCAGTCACGCCCTTCGCGCCAGGCCACGCCCGGCTCCCAGACGAAGCGCGGCGTCGCCAGCTGCGACAGCGGAACAGCGCGGCCGTTGCCGGCCGGGATGCTGGCGCTGTTGAGCGCGGTGATCGTTGCCCTCTCCTCCACCGGCATCCGCATCACTATGTCGATCAGCTTGTCACGGTCGCGGAACTGGCCGATCGCGGTGCCAGACAAGATGGTATTGGCTGCTCGCATCACGCTCTGCGAGCTCACGCCCAGCGCGCGCAACTTATCCTGGTCGAGGTCGATGCGCAGCACTTTCACCGACTCGTTCCAGTTGTCGTTGACGCCGATCGCATTCGGGTTTTTGCGCATGATGGCTTTCACCTCGTCGGCGATGGTGCGCACCTGGTCGATGTCGGTGCCGCTGACCTTGAACTGCACCGGGTAAGGCACTGGTGGCCCGTTGGGCAACAGCTTCACGCGGCCACGCACTTCCGGGAAATCAGTCTTGAAGGCCTCGATGATCTTCAGCCGCATCACCTCGCGCGCCTTCGCATCCACCGGCAGCACCACCAGTTGCACGACGTTCGTCTGCGGGAAAATCTGGTCCAGCGGCAGGTAGAAGCGCGGGCTGCCGGTGCCGACATAGGTCGTCACGCTCTCCAGCCCCGGCTGCTGCATGATGAATTGCTCGAACTTCTTCGCCTGCGCCTCAGTCGCCTGATAGGACGAGCCTTCGGGCAGCCACATCTCGACCATCAGTTCGGGACGTGACGAATCCGGGAAGAATTGCTGCTCGATGAACTTGAAGCCGAACACGCCCAGCATGAAGCCGCCCAGCGTCAGCGCCATCGTGGTCTTGCGGTACTCGACGCACCAGTTCACGACGCGTCGCAGTCGCGTATAGAAAGGCGTATCGAACAGTTCATGATGGCCGTCGGCATCCGTAGCCGGCTTTACGCGCAGCAGAAGATAGCCGATATAGGGCGTGAACATCACCGCCACCACCCACGAGATCAGCAACGCGATCACGTTCACCGAGAACATCGAGAACGTGTATTCGCCGGCCACCGACTTCGCGAAACCGATGGGCAGGAAGCCGGCCGCCGTGATCAGGGTACCGGTCAGCATCGGCATCGCAGTCGACGTGTACGCATAGGTCGCCGCGTCGAAGCGCGACAGTCCTTCTTCCATTTTGCGCACCATCATCTCGACGGCAATGATCGCGTCGTCGACCAGCAGGCCCAGCGCAATGATCAGCGCGCCCAGCGAAATTTTGTGCAAATCGATGCCAAAAATGCGCATCGCAAGGAAGGTCGCGGCCAGCACCAGCGGTATGGTCAGGCCCACCACCAAACCCGGACGCGCATCGATGCGGAACGGCCGGGTGTGCAGGCCGAGCGACACGAAGCTGACCGCCAGCACGATGAACACCGCTTCGGCCAGCACCTTCAGGAATTCATTCACCGATTGCGCGACGGCTCGCGGCTGGTCGGCTACGCGTTCCAGCCGTATGCCGACCGGCAGCTTGGACTGGATCTCGGCCGCCTTCGCTTCAAGCAGGCGGCCGAGCACGATGATGTCACCGCCCTTTTCCATCGCCACGCCGAGGCCGATCACTTCCTTGCCGTTGTAGCGCATCTTGTCACGCGGCGGGCCCTGGTAGGCACGCGTGACCTTCGCGAAATCGCCGAGGCGGAAGCTGTTGCCGTTGGCGCGCAGCGGCAGGTTTTCCAGCTCTTTCACGGTCCGGGTCTGGCCCGACACCCGCACCTGCAGGTTGTCAGTCGGCGTCACCAGCACGCCGCTGCCTTCAACCGCATTTTGCGCATTAATCTGCTGGACCACCTGGTCGAAAGGTATGCCCAGCTGCGCGAACTTCTTCGATGAAAATTCGATGAAGACCTTCTCGTCCTGCACGCCGTACAGTTCGACCTTGGCCACCGAATGCACGCCCAGCAATTGCTGGCGCACGAAGTCCGCGTATTCCTTCACTTCGGCCATCGTGAAGCCATCGGCCGACAGCGCAAAGATGGAACCGAAGGTGTCGCCGAATTCATCATTGAAGAACGGCCCGACCACACCGCCCGGCAGCGTGCCGCGCATGTCGCCGACCTTCTTGCGCACCTGGTACCAGGAATTGGCCACATCCTTCGGTGGCGCCGATTCGCGCAGTTCGAGAATGATCAGGGTCTCGCCCGGCTTCGAATAGCTGCGGATCTTGTCCGCATACGGCACTTCCTGCAGCGTCTTTTCGATCTTGTCGGTGACTTGCTCGGCCATTTGCACCGAACTGGCCCCCGGCCAGTACGCGCGCACGACCATCGCGCGGAAAGTGAACGGCGGGTCTTCGTCCTGCCCGAGCTTCGAATAGCTCATGATGCCGCCCAACACCAGCACCACCATCAGGTAGCGGATGAAGGGGATGTGTTCGAGCGCCCAGCGCGACAGGTTCAGGCGGTGCTTCATTGCTTGGCCGCCTCGGCAGCCTTGTCGCTTGCGGCACCTTCAGCGCCCTCAGCGGGTGTGGCTGCAGGGCGAGCGGTCCCCGCCGCTGGCTTGATCGATGCCAGCTCCTGTCCGAGCACCGTCACCTTCTGGCCTTCGCGCAGCATGTTCACGCCTGCCGTGACCACGGTCTGCCCGTGGTCGAGGCCGGACGCGATCAACACCTCGTTGCCGGTTGCTCCGGCCAATTGCACCGGCACCAGATGCACGGCGCCCTTGTCGATGACCCACACCGACGTCGCTTCCTTGTTGTGGAACAGCGATGTCAACGGCAGGCGTATTCCGGGCATGGCCGCGCTTGCAAAGGCGACGGTGGCCGTCATGCCGAGGCGAATGTCATTGCCGGCCTTCGGTATTGCGACTTTCGCGGTGAAAGTGCGGGTGGACGAATCGGCGATCGGCGCAATCTCGCGCACATGGCCGGCAATGGCGTCACCCGGATGCGCCCAGGTGCGGACCTTCACGTCCACCGCCTTGCGCAGCAATTCGACCTGATCTTCCGGAATGCTGACGCGCACCTCGGTCTCGCCGGTGCGGGCGATGCGCACCACCGTCGCGCCTGAGCTCACCACCTGCCCGACTTCGGCATCGATGCCGGTCACCACGCCATCGGCGTCGGCCACGAGGCTCGCATAGCTGCTCTGATTGGCCTGCACCTTCAGGCCCGCACTGGCCTGTTCATGGCCGGCCAGCGCCGATTTGTAGGAGGCTTCCTTTGCATCGAGCACGGCCTGGCTGACGAAATTCTTTTGCCTGAGTTCGCGATAGCGTTCCAGCTCGGCTTTTGCCAGCGACAAATTGCTGTCGGCGGCAGCCACGGCCGCCCTGGCCTGCGCTTGCCCCAACTGAAGGTCAGTCGCATCCAGTTGCATCAGCAACTGACCGCGGCGCACGACGGTGCCGACATCGACCTTGCGCGCAACGATCTTGCCACCGACACGAAAGCCGATGCGTGACTCGTAACGCGGCACCACCTCGCCCGACAATTCGACCACGGCCGTGGTGCCGGCCGGCGACACGGTAACGGCACGCACCGGGCGGATGTCTTCAGTCTTCTCGACTTTTTTCGAGCAAGAAGTCAAGGCCAGCGCGGCAAGCAGCGCGGGAAGCAGTGCAGCCAGCATGCCGTGACGTGAGGACACGCGTTGAGTCATGATTTTCCTTTACCATTCGGCCTGCCTCGGGCGTGGCTCGAATTGCAATAACAATTTGCTATGAATGATGCCGAGGCAGCTTGAAATCTAACTGACTCAGCGGTCAGGAATTATAGCCAAAGCATCAGTTCATTTGTCATTTTGTCCAGCAGCGTGTGCGGCACTGTACGCTCGCTGCCATGCCTTCTCGTTGCATCGCCCGCACTGAACCGCTCAAGCACCCATGCCTGCCGCTAGCACAACGCCCGCCTATCTGTCGCATTACGAAAATTTTCCGGTCGCTTCGCCGCTGCTGCCGGCACGCATGCGCGCCGCCGTCCGCGTGATCTATGCCTTTGCGCGCAGCGCCGACGATATCGCCGACGAGGGTGACGCGCTACCGGCCGAGCGCATTGCCGCGCTTGACGCCTGCGAAGATGAACTCGATCGCATCGACGCCGGCCAGCCTTCCGATTCACCGCTGTTCACCGAACTGGCCAGCGTGATCGCCAGCTTCCCGGCACTGGACACGCGCCCGCTGCGCGACCTGTTATCGGCATTCCGACAGGACGTCGTCAAGACCCGCTATGCGAGCCGGGACGAGCTGCTCGACTACTGCCGTCGCTCGGCCGACCCGGTGGGCCGCATCATGCTCGCACTGCACGGCGAACGTGATCCGGCGCTGCTGCCGCTGAGCGATGCGATTTGCAGCGCGCTGCAGGTCATCAATTTCCTGCAGGACGTTGCGATCGACTGGCAGAAGGCACGCATCTACCTGCCGCAGGAAGACTTGCAGCGCTTCGGCGTCGACGAACAACAGATTGCGCAAGGCCTGGTCGACGAGCGCTGGCATGCTCTGATGCAGTTCGAGATCGATCGCGCCCGCGCCCTGATGCTGTCCGGCGCGCCACTGGCGCGTCGGGTACCGGGCCGGCTCGGCTGGGAATTGCGTTTCATCGTGCTCGGCGGCCTGCGGATCCTCGAAAAGATCGAGGCGGCCGGCCATGACGTATTCCGCCATCGGCCCAAACTCGGGAAAGCGGACTGGCTGCTGTTAGGCTGGCGCTCCCTGCGCTTTGTCGGCTAGCATTCGCCCCCATGACTCCAGACCAGTACTGCCAGCAAAAGGCAGCCCAAAGCGGCTCCAGCTTCTATTACAGCTTCCTGTTCCTGCCGCCGCCGCGCCGCGCCGCGATCACGGCGCTGTATGCGTTCTGCCGCGAAGTCGATGACGTGGTCGACGAGACCAGCGATGCACAAGTCGCGCAGTCCATGTTGGCCTGGTGGCGCAAGGAAGTCGCGCAATTGCTGGCCGGCAGCCCGACCCATCCGGTCACGCAGGCGCTGCTGCCGCACCTGCAGCCGTTCGACATCCGCGGCGAACACCTGCTGGCCGTGATCGATGGCATGGAGATGGACCTCACGCAGACCCGCTACCTCGATTACATCGCCCTGCAGCGCTATTGCTGGCATGTGGCAAGCGTGGTGGGCATCATGTCGGCTGGCATCTTCGGCTATACGCAGCCGACCACCTTGCAGTACGCGGAAAAGCTCGGGCTGGCCTTCCAGCTGACTAACATCATTCGCGACGTCGGCGAAGATGCCCGCCGCGGCCGCATTTACCTGCCGATCTCGGAGCTGCAGCAGCATGGCGTGACCGCCGCCGAGATCCTGCGCGGTGAACACAGCGAACGCTTCGAGGCGCTGATGCGCTTCCAGGCGCGCCGCGCGCAAGCGCTCTACGATGAAGCGATGGCCCTGCTGCCCGCCGCCGATCGCCGCTCGCAACGCGCCGGCCTGATCATGGCCGCGATCTACCGTGCCGTGCTCGATGAAGTCGAGCGCGACGGCTTCCATGTACTCAAGCACCGCATCTCGCTGACCCCGCTGCGCAAGCTGTGGCTGGCGTGGAAGACCTGGATACGCGGCTGAACGCTGCCCCGACCGACACCCGATGAACACCACCCGCAGCCGCCGCAACGTCGCCGTGATTGGCGCTGGCTGGGCCGGTTGCGCGGCTGCGGCCGAACTGGCGCGCCGCGGCTGCGACGTGCAGGTCTATGAAGCGGCACGCGTGGCCGGCGGCCGTGCGCGGCGCATCGAACTCAACGGCCATGCGCTCGACAATGGCCAGCACATCCTGCTCGGCGCCTATCGCGACACGCTGCACGTGATGCATCTGGTCGGGCTGGAACCGGCATCGCTGCTGATGCGGCTACCGCTGCAAATGCGCTACCCCGCACATGGCGATGGCATGCAACTGGTCGCGCCGCGCCTGCCAGCGCCGCTGCACATGGCGCTGGGCGTGCTGCGCGCCAAAGGACTCGCGTCATCGGACAAATTGGCGATGGCACGCTTTGCCAGTGCCGCGCGCTGGATGGACTGGCAGCTGAATGTCGATTGCAGCGTGTCCGAACTGCTGGAACGTTTCGACCAGACCGCACGGCTGACCCGGCTGCTGTGGCGACCACTGTGCATCGCCGCGCTCAATACGCCCCCCGAACGCGCGTCGGCCAAAGTCTTCCTGAACGTACTGCGCGACAGCCTGGCCGCAAAGCGCCAAGCCTCCGACATGCTGCTGCCGCGCGTCGACCTGTCGGCGCTGTTCCCGGATGCGGCACTCGCTTATGTGGAGAAGCACGGCGGCACAGCCGCCTGTGGCGTACATGTCCGGCAGCTGTCGAAGGACGATGCCGACGGCCGCTGGCGCGTGCAAGGCGATGGCATCGATGCGTGGCATGACGAAGTGATCGTGGCAGCGTCGCCATCCCATGCGCAGGCGCTGCTGGCGGGCCTTGCCAGCGTGCCGGACTACGACTACGAGCCGATCACCACCTGCTACCTGCAATATGACCGCCAGGTGGCGCTGCCCCACCCGTTCCTTGCGCTCGAAGATGATCCGGAAACGCGGCAGTGGGGACAATTCGTGTTCGACCGCGGACAGCTCGACCCAGCGCAGGCCGGCTTGCTGGCCGTCGTCGTCAGTTCATCGGAGGTCGCCATCGCCGACGGCCATGAAGCCTTGCTGTCAGATGTAGGCGCGCAACTGGCGCATGCACTGCAGATGCCTGCATTGGCGCAGCCGCAATGGTGCAAGGCTGTCACCGAGAAGCGCGCGACTTTCGCCTGCGCGCCGAACTTGCCGCGGCCGGACAATCGCACTGCGCATGCCGGCCTGTGGCTGGCCGGCGATTACACGCAAGGTGACTATCCGGCCACCATCGAAGGCGCGGTGCGCAGCGGCCTGCGTGCGGCAAGCCAGCTGCTGGCAACGGCGCAGCGCTGAAACTGATACAGTGCGCGCTTGATTCACCACCCAGCGGAGCCATCGATGCGCACGCAACTCTACGCTTCCGCATCCCGGAATACGCCCATGCACACCGTGCTTGCCAGCTTGATGGTGGCGCTGGGAATATACGCCGCGCAAGCGCCGGCCTTCGCTGCCAGCCTGTTTGGCGATCATTCATGCAAGGATTGGGCGACGCTGGAACAGGCAACGAAGAAAACCTGGACCAATGCCTTCCTCGCGCCCCTGAGCATGGCGCATGAAGACCGTCGCAAGACCGGCACCGACAAGTACAACGACGATCCTTACGCGGCCGACGCTGCCATCAAGGGCATCGATCGTTACTGCGAAACGCACCCCGAGGGCGGCGCGGCCGATGGCGCCGGCGCCTATCTTTCATCCCTCGTCGGCGGGCGCTGAAGTCCGGCACCGGAGGGATGGCGCCGGCAAGCGGCGCATCAGGGGAGCATTAGCGCCGAATGCGCAGCGTATGTACGGAGTATGTGCGGCTATTGCAGCTCGCGCACCTTGGCCATCGCTTCGTCGATGCGTTCAACGCCGATCACCTGCAAGCCTTCGATCTTCTGTTTCGGCAGGTTGGACTTCGGCACCAGCGCCATTGAGAAGCCCAGCTTCGCTGCTTCGCGCAAGCGCTCCTGCCCGCGTGGCGCCGGACGAATCTCGCCGGCCAGTCCCACTTCGCCAAAGGCGACCATGCCCTGTGGCAGCGGCTTGCTGCGCATCGACGACTGTATCGCCAGCAGCACCGGCAAGTCGGCCGCCGGTTCGGTGATCTTCACGCCGCCGACCGCATTGATGAACACGTCCTGGTCATACGCGGCCACGCCCGCATGACGGTGCAGCACGGCCAGCAGCATCGCGAGGCGGTTCTGCTCCAGGCCCACCGATAAACGGCGTGCCGTCGGCACATGCGACGCATCGACCAATGCCTGTATCTCGACCAGCAGCGGACGCGTGCCTTCCTGCGTGACCATCACGCAGGAGCCGGGCACCTGGTTCTCGTGCTGCGACAGGAACAGCGCCGACGGGTTGGAGACACCCTTCAGGCCCTTGTCCGTCATCGCGAACACGCCCAGCTCGTTGACGGCGCCAAAGCGGTTCTTGAAAGCGCGCACCAGCCGGAAGCTCGAATGCGTATCGCCCTCGAAATACAGCACCGTGTCGACGATGTGCTCGAGCACGCGCGGACCGGCCAGTGCACCTTCCTTGGTCACATGGCCAACGAGGATGATGGTGATGCCCGATTGCTTGGCCACCCGCGTCAGTTGCGCCGCGCATTCGCGCACTTGGGCCACCGATCCCGGGGCCGAAGTCAGCGCATCCGAATACAGGGTCTGGATCGAGTCGATCACCGCGACCTGCGGCTTCTGCTCGGCCAGAGTGTTGAGGATTCTTTCCAGCTGTATCTCGGCCTGCAGCTGCAGGTCGGCCGCATCGACGGCCAGTCGGCGCGCGCGCAATGCGACCTGCGCACCGGATTCCTCGCCGCTCACGTACAGCACTTTCTTGATGCGCGACAGGTTGGCCAGCGCCTGCAGCAGCAGCGTCGATTTGCCGATGCCGGGGTCGCCGCCGATCAGCACCACGCCACCGGCCACCAGGCCGCCGCCGAGCACGCGATCGAACTCATCGATGCCGGTGCCGAAGCGCGGCACGTCGGCGGCTTCGATGTCGGCCAGCTTCATCACCGGCGCGCCCTGCACCAGCCCCTGCGGCTGCGCGGAGTAACGGTTGCTGACCGTCTCGATCACGGTCTCGACCAGCGTGTTCCACTTGCCGCAGGACGGGCACTGCCCGGCCCACTTGTTGGAAATGCCGCCGCATTCGGTGCAGGTGTAATTGGTCTTTGCCTTGGCCATCGTCGTCGCCCGTTCAGTTGGCCGCCAGCGGCCGGCGCGCCTCGCGGCGCACGCGCGGCGTGATCGCGCACATCAATTCATAGGCGATCGTGCCGGCGGCCTCGGCCACTTCATCGATGGGCAAGCCCTCGCCCCACAGGATCACGCTGCTGCCGACCTGCGCCGACGGCACCGGCCCGAGATCGACGCTCAGCATGTCCATCGACACGCGGCCGAGGATGCGGGTACGCACGCCATCGACGACGACCGGCGTGCCTGTCGGCGCATGGCGCGGATAACCATCCGCATAGCCGCAGCTGACGACACCGATACGCATGGCCTGGTCGGCGGTGAAGGTGCTGCCATAGCCGACGCTGTCGCCCGCCTGCAGCGCCTGCACGGAAATCAGCTCACCCTTCAGGGTCATCGCGGGCTTCAAGCCAAAGGCTTCAGCCGTGCCGCCGCCGGGTGATGCGCCATACAGCATCACGCCGGGCCGTACCCAGTCGCAGTGTATCTGGCCTTGCAGTAGCAGTGCCGCCGAGTTGGACAGGCTGACCGGCGCCTGCAAGCCCTCAGTGCAGGCACGGAAGCGTTCCATCTGCACTGCCGGCGTCAATGTCGCCATCGGGTTTTCTGCATTGGCGAAGTGCGTGAGCAGCGAGATGCTGCGCACTACCGGCAAGGATTTGAGCCTCGCATAGGCCTCGCGCACCTTTGCGGGCGCAAAGCCGAGCCGGTTCATGCCGGTATTGATCTTCAGGTGCACGTCGAGCGGCGCGCCGGTCGGCGCCGACGCCAGCATTGCCAGCTGTTCTTCATTGTGGATCACGGGCTGCAGTGCATGCGCCTGCATGTCGGCAACATCGGCCACCGAGAACATGCCCTCGATCATCATGACGGGCTTGGTCCAGCCCAGTTCGCGCAGGCGCACCGCGCGGTCAAGCTCGACCAGCGACAGGCCGTCGGCCTGCGCGAAGCCCTGCATGGCCCATGCCAGTCCATGGCCGTAACCATCGGCCTTCACGACCGCCCATACTCGCGCGTCCGGCATCGCAGCCCTGGCGACGGACAGGTTGGACTGCATCGCGGCGATGTCGGTAATGGCAATGAGGGGTCTGGGCATCAGGCGGGCTGCATTTCTGTATTTGACTGCTATTTTAACCGCAGCCACTGTGCTGCCCGACGCGAAATCGGGCCGCTGCACGTCCTCATGGCGAGCGCACCAGGGTCGAGTATCGGCAAGGGGTCCGGGCTTTTCGTGGTATAAAGCAAGCCGCCCAAGTCAGCAGCCCCTCCGGCACAGAATTCCCCGAATGAATCGCGGCTTCTACATCATCATGGCGGCGCAGTTTTTTTCTTCGCTCGCCGACAATGCATTGCTGATCGTCGCCATCTCCGCGCTGACTGCGATGCAGTCGCCTGCGTGGATGACGCCGATGCTGAAACTGTTCTTCGTTACCTCGTACGTGGTGCTGGCGCCTTTCGTCGGTGCTTTCGCCGATGCCTTCCCCAAGGGCCGGGTGATGTTCATCACCAACCTGGTCAAGATCGCCGGCTGCATGCTGATGTTCTTCAGCGTCCATCCGCTGATTGCCTACGCAGTGGTTGGTTTCGGCGCGGCTGCGTACTCGCCGGCCAAGTACGGCATCCTCACTGAATTGCTGCCGGCTGAAAAGCTGGTGATGGCCAATGGCTGGATCGAAGGCCTGACCGTGCTCTCCATCATCCTCGGCACCGTGCTCGGCGGCGCCCTCGTGAGTGCGCAGTTCGCCGAACTGCTCAACAACCTGCTGACCTTCAATCCGCTCAAGCTGGGCCTGTCGCTCGAAGTGGCGCTGGGCATCGTGATGGTGATGTACATCCTGGCCTCGCTGTTCAACCTGAAAATACCGGGTACCGGCGCGCACTATCCGCGCCAGGAACACACGCCGTGGCGGCTGGTGGTCGACTTCTCGCATTGCCTGGTCACGCTGTGGCGCGACCGCCTGGGCCAGATCTCGCTGGCTGTCACCTCGCTGTTCTGGGGGGCCGGTGCGACGCTGCAATTCATCGTGCTGAAATGGGCCGAGGGCGCGCTCGGCATGCCACTGTCGCGCGGCGCCATCCTGCAGGGTGTGGTGGCTTTCGGCGTCGCGTTCGGCGCGATGGCCGCCGCAAAACGGGTGCCGCTGAAAAATTCGCTGGGCGTGATGCCGATGGGCTTTGCAATGGGCCTGATCGTTTGCGTGATGACGATGGTCACGTCGATCGGCATTGCCTACCCGCTACTGGTGCTGATCGGCGCGCTGTCCGGTTACTTCGTGGTGCCGATGAATGCGTTGCTGCAGCACCGCGGCCACGTGCTGATGAGCGCGGGCCATTCGATCGCGGTGCAGAATTTCAGCGAGAACCTGTCCATCCTGCTGATGCTCGGCCTGTATGCGCTGCTGGTAAAGCTGGACCTGTCGATCTATGTCGTGATCGTGCTGTTCGGCCTGTTCGTGTCCATCATCATGTGGCTGGTGATGAAGAAGCACGCGGCCAACCAGCGCGAATACGATTCGCTGCACCTGATCGGCGAACAGAAACACTTCGGCACCTGATACCCGCCTGCAGCGCAGCGGCGCTGCAAGCCGGATTCAAGCTAGGCCTTGGTCCGGTGCAAAGCTTCCAGCTGCCATGAATCCGGCACCACGAAGCCGCGATCGCTTTCCACCCACGCGTCACCATCGCGCAGCAGCGAAACGGCCATCACCGGCATGCCATCGCCGGCAAAACCCTGTGCCAGTCTTTGCGCCGCCTGTACCGGCGACAGCGCCCGGTCGTCAGGCAAGCGTGCCGGCGACATCCATTCCAGCCGCGTCAGCAAGGCGACTTGCCCGCCCACGTGTGCCTCCAGCTCCGACAGCGTGCACCACCAGCCGCGGCAATGCGCGGGCGAGATGCCGGTGTCGCTGCCCGGTGCCGCATCGCTGCGCCGATAGAACAGCCAACCCTTGACCAGTGCCTGCGCAGCGGCGAGCGGTCGCGGCAGCAGCGCCGCCGCAGCCGGCGTCTTGCCCAGCGCCAGTTGGCGGTCGAGGATCTTGCGCATCTTGCGGCCCAGCGTATCGACAAGATTGGGACCGACGAAGTAATCGGCTTGCTGCACATCCTGCACGGCCGGATCGTCGGAACACAGCAGGTAGAACTTGGTCGCCAATTCCCAGTGCGTGAGACCGGCGTCGAGCTCGAGCAGGAAATCGAATTCCCCTATCGTGTCTTCACCGCCTTCGGCACGCGGCGTGCGCACTTGCAAGCCATGAGCGTGCAGCACGCCACGGTGACGGAAATACCATTCGATCAGGTTTTCCGCATAACGGCCCAGGCGCGTGAAACGATGGACATTCAGGAAGGCTTCCAGCGCCTGCGGCTGCGCATCCAGCTGCAGCAGCCAGTCGCGTTCGGTTTCAGCGATGTCGGAAGGCAGGCGGGCGATGCGTCCGCCCCAGCGCGGCGCGCCGGCATCCAGCAGGTCGGGCGCCGTCAGGAACCAGGCCAGCGCACGCACATGAGGATTGCGCAGTGTTGGCCAGCGCAGCAGGAAGTCGCGCTGCAGCGGCGCCATGCCCGCATGCGGGTGATCGACGCTCACGCCGTGCAGACCGGATGGACAGCAGCCATGATGCTCATGCGCGCAGCCCCTTGCTTACCGTTCGTCGCCGAGGCGCTTCGCCAGACAGAGGTCGCGCCAGGCCAGTGCCTTGTCGGCCGGCTTGCGCAGCAGGTAGGCAGGATGGAAGGTAGGCACCAGCGGACGGCCGGCATAGGTCGCCGGCTTGCCGCGCACGCTGGACAGCGAGCTGTCTTCCGGCAGGCCGAGCAGCGCCAGTGCCGACACCTTGCCAAGCGCGACGATGATGTCGGGCTGAAGCAAGGCGATCTGCCGTTCGAGATAAGGCCGGCAGGCTGCGCTTTCATCCGCAGATGGCGGACGGTCACGGCCGTCTGGGCCGGCCGGGCGGCACTTGACCACGTTGGCGATATAAGTCGCGTCGCCGCGCGCCAGTCCGAGCGCGTGCAGCATGTTATCGAGCAGCTTGCCGGCCGGGCCGACGAACGGCTCACCCTGCTGGTCCTCGGTACGGCCGGGACCTTCGCCGACGAACAGCCAGCGCGCCTTGCGGTCGCCAGCGCCAGGGACTGCCAGCTTGCGGCCCTCGCACAGGCGGCAGCGGGTGCAGGAGCGGATCGACGCTTCCAGCGCATCCCAGTCCATCGCGGCGATCTCGTCGTCTGATGCCGAATGCGTGCTGCCGACTGCGACATGTACCGGCACAGCGGCCGGCATCGTGCTCGACATCGTGCTCGATATCGTGCTCGATATCGTGTTTGCGGCACCGGCACCCGTCGTACCCGACGAGTTCTCGCTCACTGCGTCGGCTGCCGAATCGGGCCCGGCATCGCCAGCGTCGCCGGTATCGATGCCACGGCGCACCCAGACCGGTCCCAGTCCCATTTGCTCCAGCTTGCGCAGGCGTTCCGCGTTAGTCATCGCCCTTCTCCGTGTTGATCGCTGGCGGCCACGGCGCCCAGCGGCAAGCGCATCACGATCGCATCTTCGCGACTTCCGGCCGCGGCCGGATAGTAATTCTTGCGCACGCCAATCTGGTCGAAGCCGATGTGCCGATAGACTGCCAGCGCGTGCTCATTCGACGGACGCACTTCGAGCAGGATTGATGCCATGCCGGCAGCCGCGGCACGCTCGCGCACCTTGCCCATCAGCCGGCTGCCCAGACCCTGCCCCTGCAAATCCGGTCGCACGGTAATGTTCAGCAAATGCATTTCATCGACGACGGGCATCAGCAGGAAGTAGCCGGCCAGCCGTCCACCCGACTCACGCAACACCCATGCGTCATAGCCGCTGTCGAGGGAATCGAGGAAATTGCCGCGGGTCCAGGGAAACGGATAGGCATCGTTCTCGACGCGCGTCACTTCATCGACGTCGGTGACGCGCATGACGGCAAACTGCAGCGCTGTCGCCTCGGATGCAGGCACCGCCGGCTTCAGCACCGAGTTCATGCGCGCGTCCCCGCCGTGCCGGCCGCAACCGATGCTGCCGACGCCGACGCCGATGCCGCCATGCGCTCGACCGTGGTCAGCGCCACCTTGTTACGCAGGTAGAGCGGTTGCGCATCGCGCGCGGCCAGCAGCGTATTCTCCTGCACCATGTCTGACGCCAGCATCGCCACGGCATTCGCGTGCGGCATGATCGCCGGCAAACGCTGCAGCTCGCTGAGCTGCGCAAAACCATCCGTATACGCCGTCAGGCCATTGCCGCAAACCACGGGCCTGCCGGTCGCGCCGACGGCCGACGTTGCCGACAAGGCCGGCTCAGCCACGCAGCGCCAGCGGCCATCGTAACGATACTGCGCCCAATAGACCTCACCCATGCGCGCATCGAGCACGGCCAGCACCTCGTTGCCGGCGCCCGCTTGCCGCGCCGCCTCAGCCATCGCCATCAGCGTGACCACCGGCGCCACGCGCAGGCTGGCGCCATAGGCCAATCCCTGTGCCAGCCCGCAAGCGGTGCGCACGCCGGTGAACGAGCCCGGCCCCATGCCATAGGCCAGCGCATCGCATTGCGCGACCTTCAGTCCGGCGTCGGCGAGCAAGGCTTGCACCATCGCCGGCACGCTCATCGAGTGGGTCTGGGCGCCGGTGGATTCGCGCGAAGCAAGCTGGCCGCGATGCAGCAGCGCCACCGATGCCAGTTCGGTGGAGGTCTCGATCGCAAGGATGGTGGGGGCAGGTGCTGGGGATGATGCAGACATGGCCGACATTTTACCGTGCGACGGGCCATCTGCCGCGATGCTGCGCTGGGGTAAAATCCGCGCCATGTCCGCACTTTTCCTCGTCCCCGAAAATTTCCCGCAGCTGGCTTCGGCGCTGGCGTCCGGCCGCTGGGTGGTGGCCTGCCTGTGCGCCGGCTGGTGCGACGTCTGCAAGCAGTACCGCGCCGGTTTCGACGCTCTGGCGGCCGATCATCCGCAGGCATTGTTCGTCTGGATCGACATCGAAGACCAGGCCGACCTGGTCGGTGACCTTGATGTGGAAAATTTCCCGACCATCCTGATCCAGCACCATGACATCGTCGCCTTCTACGGCACGATGATGCCGGAGCCGCGCCAGGTCGCGCGCCTGCTGGAAGCACAGATGGAACGCAGCGACGAAGACCTGCGCCGCGAAGCAGCGGGTTCGGCCGAGCGCCAGCAATGGCAGCGCGAATGCAACCTGCTGGCGCGACTGGACGAGATCAGTTCCTGATCGCCGTTACGGCAAGCGCAGCGGCAGGCTGCGCAGCCGCTGCCCCGTCAGCCTGAACACCGCATTGGCCACCGCCGGCGCGACCGGCGGCACGCCCGGTTCGCCCACCCCTTCCGGTTGTTCGCCACTTTGCAGGATCACCACCTCCACCGCCGGCATGTCCGAGATGCGCAGGGTGCGGTAATCATGGAAATTCGACTGCTGCACACCGCCGTCGTGCAGCGTGATCTCGTCATTCAGCGTCGCGGACAAACCGAGGGCAATTGCCGATTCGACCTGCTGGCGCACGCCCTCCGGGTTCACGGCCAGACCGCAGTCGATCGCGCAACTGAGCTTGTGCACCTGGATACGGCGGCCATCGACCGACACTTCCGCCACTTGCGCGACGATGCTGCCAAAACTCCGGTGCAAGGCTATGCCATGCGCACGCCCGGCGTCCGGCTCGCCGGCGATGCGCAAGACGGCGTCCAGCACCGCGCGATGGCGCGGGTGCCGCTGCAGCATCGCACGACGGAATGCCGCAGGCTCCTTGCCGGCCGCCAGCGCGAGCTCGTCGATGAAGCACTCCTTGAAGAAGGCATTGTGCGAATGCCCCACCGAGCGCCACGGCCCCACAGGCACCGGCGTATCGACGATCACGTGCGACACCCGCTGGTGCGGCACTTCATACGCGTGGTCGAACAGGCCTTCGCAGGTCGTCTTGTCCGGGCCGATTTTCGGCAGGCCGAACGCGCGCTGCATCAGCGACTGGCCCGGCGCGCCGGATGCCGAATGACTGCGCCAGCCCAGCAGCTGGCCCTGCGCATCCAGCATGCCGTCCAGCCGCACGACCGCGGCCGGCCGGTAGAAATCATGCCGCAGGTCGTCTTCGCGGCGCCACACCAGCTGCACCGGTGCGCCATCGAGTTCGCGCGCCAGCTGCACCGCCTGCACCACCATGTCCGATTCCAGGCGTCGCCCGAAGCCGCCGCCCAGCATGGTCACCTGCAAATCGACGTGTTCCTCGTCGACACCCGCAACGCGTGCCGCCGCAGCCACCACCACACTCGGAGCCTGCGTCGGCACCCACAGCTTCACGCGGCCATCGATGCACTGCGCAGTGCAGTTGACGGGCTCCATCGCTGCATGCGCGAGCAAAGGCACACGATATTCGGTGCTGACGGTCTTCACGCCACCCAATGCCGCGACGTCGCCCTTGCGGTGATACACATGGCCGTCATCGGTATCGAGCGCATCGACCAGTGACTGCATCTCGCTGGCGCTGCCCAACTTTGCATGCGCGCCCGGATCCCAGCCCAGTTCGAGTTTCTTCACGGCCTGCATCGCATGCCAGCGACTGTCGGCGACGACCGCTACCGCATCCGGGGCGCCGGAACGATCGGCCGCCAGGTTGATGAGCTTTTTCACGCCCTTCATGGCCGCAACCGCCTCGGCATTCGACGAGACCAGCGCACCGCCCACGATCGGGCACATCGCGATGCCGGCGTACAGCATGCCGGGCAGCCTGACATCCATGCCGAAAACGGCGCTGCCATTGACCTTGGCATCGGCATCGATGCGTGCGGTCGGGAGGCCGATCAGTTTGAATGCCTTGCGGTCCCGAAGCCGGAAGCCGACGGGGCCGATACCTGATGCGGCCTCGGCCAGCTCGCCATACGCCGCCGACCGGCCGGACGGATGCGTGACGCGCCCGCCACCCGTCTCGCATTCGATGGGCGGCACTTTCCACAGGCGTGCGGCGGCAGCCACCAGTCGCGCGCGGGCGGCGGCACCGGCCTCGCGCATCGGCAGCCAGCTGTCCCTGACGCTGGTCGAGCCGCCGGTCGCGATCACGCCGACTTCGCGCATGGCCTTGGCCGTCATCCATTGCACGCCGTGCTTGAGCCAGCCATGGTCATCGGGATGGAAAGGCAGGCCGTCGCCGGCCATCGTGGTGTCGCCGTAAATCTTGCGCATCGGTGCCTGTTGCAGGTCGACCATGGACAGCGGCACGTCGAGTTCTTCGGCCACCAGCATGGCCAGCGCCGTCATCACGCCCTGCCCCATTTCGCTCTTGGCCAGCATCACGGTGATGCGGCTGTCGCGCGTGACCAGCACCCAGCCATTGAGAGGAATGCGCCCGTGGAGCGCAGCGGGCAGCGCCGCATCGAGGCGCTGGCGTGGCGGCATCAGGCCCCAGCCGACCACCAGCGCGCCGGCGATGCCGAGGCCGCCGAGCAGGAAGCGGCGGCGCGACTGTCCGGGTTTCCGAGGCCTGGCCGTGTGGCCGTCGACGCTGCGTGCAAGCTTGCCCATGGGTTCCTCTTCTTGTTTTGACGAAGGACTGGTGCGCGGCAGGTACGCCGGCACGGTCATGGCCGCGGGCGTTTCATGGCATCCTAACCGAAGCGGGCACCAGGCCTGCGTTTCGCGTCAGACCCCGGCCTGACGCGACGGCGCAAGACCGGCAGCGTCGGCGAGCAGCAAGCGAATGACAAGCCCACAAGCTGCGCAAAAGAATTCGCGCGACGGCGACCCCGCATCAAGGAGCAGCCCATGACGCAAAGCTTCTTCCAGTCCTTCATCCTGCTGTTGCTGGTGACCGACCCGTTCGGCAATGTGCCGCTGTTTGTCACGACACTGCGGCAAGTTGCGCCGGAGCGCCGCGGCCGCGTGATCGCGCGCGAATGCCTGATCGCCTTCGTGCTGCTGCTGGCCTTCATGTTTGTCGGCCGCCCCTTCCTCGCTGCGTTGCAGCTGACCGAGATCTCGCTGCGCATAGGCGGCGGCGTGATCCTGTTCCTGATCGCGCTGCGGATGATCTTCCCGTCTCCCGAGGGCATCTTCGGCAATCCCGATGGCCATACGGCCGAGCCCCTGATCGTGCCGCTGGCGATACCGGCACTGGCCGGCCCGTCGGCGCTGGTGACGGTGTTGCTGTTCTCGTCGCAAGGGGCGATGGCGCCCTGGCTGTATGTCGCGGTGATTTCGCTGGTGGCGCTGGTCTGGCTGGCGGTGCTGCTGTCAGCGGAGCGCCTGCAACGGGCGCTGGGCGATGCGGTGATGACGGCCTTCGAAAGGCTGATGGGCCTGATCCTGACCGCGATATCGATCGAGATGCTGCTGGCCGGCATACGCGCCTATATTGCTTCGTTTTGACACAATCGAAGCGCTCTACGCAGGTTTTCAACCGGCCAAGTATCTAATCCATTCCCGCCTTAACGTAGAAAGCGAAAAAACACGGACTTATCCAGAGTATTATTGCGTTTCGGTCAAAAATCCCCAGCACCCATGGACCAGTTCAAGCAGATTTCCACCTTTGTCGACGTTGCCGCGCGCGGCAGCCTGTCGGCTGCGGCCCGTGCCGAAGGCATTGCGCCGGCGGTGATAGGTCGCCGACTGGATGCGCTCGAAGCGCGACTGGGCGTGAAGCTGCTGCAGCGGACCACGCGCAAGATCGCGCTGACCAATGAGGGCGTGGCCTTCCTCGAGAATTGCCAGCGCATCTTGCATGACCTCGAGAATGCCGAGGCCGAAGTGTCGGAGCGCAGCGCGCGTCCCAGCGGCCACCTGATCGTCTCGGCGCCAGCTGGCTTCGGTCGCCAGCATGTGGCGCCGCTGATCCCGTCCTTCCTCGCCGAGCATCGCGACGTGACGCTGACGCTGAACCTGAACGACCGCGTGGTCGACCTGATCGGTGAAGGCATCGACGTGGCGATCCGGATCGCCGACCTGTCGGATTCCAGCCTGGTCGGCGTGAAGCTGGCCGACAACCGCCGCGTGGTGGTCGGTTCGCCCGAATACTTTCGCAAGCACGGCCGGCCGGCAACGCCGGACGAACTGTCCCGTCACAACTGCCTGGCCTTTTCCAGTGCCGGCAGCCAGCGTGGCTGGACCTTCCGCCTCAATGGCCGCAATGTGACGATGAAAGTGTCCGGCTCGATGGGCTGTAATGACGGCGCGGTGCTGCACGACTGGTCATTGGCCGGCAAGGGCCTGGCCTGGCGCTCGATGTGGGAAGTGGGCAGCGAGCTCGAGTCCGGCCAGCTGGAAACGGTGCTCGACGAATTTGCTTCGCAGGGCAACGATATCTATGCGGTGTTTGCGCAGCGCCAGCACCTGCCCTTGCGCATACGCACCTTCGTCGATTTCCTGCGGCGGGCTTTTGCCGAGCCGGACTACTGGAAGAAGCGGCGGAAATAACGTGGCATAAGCCGTTAACGGCGGCAACATGCGGTGAATAGCAGCGGTACAGAAAAAAAAATCCCCGGCATGCCGGGGATTTTCGTATCAACCTGTCGCCTGTGGCGACGCGGAAGATTTAGACGGGCTTGATGTTCGAAGCCTGCAGACCTTTCGGGCCGCTGACCACGTCGAACTCAACCTTCTGGCCTTCAGCCAGCGACTTGAAGCCGCTCGACTGGATAGCCGAGAAGTGCGCGAACAGGTCGGCGCCGCCGCCGTCCGGAGTGATGAAACCAAAACCTTTTGCGTCGTTAAACCATTTCACAGTACCAGATGCCATGACAATTCCTTTCATTGGATACGCTATAACTGCATATCCTGGTTAAGGCGGGAACACCGCCGGATGACCGTCTCAACCAAGTGAGG
>JACCDT011682453.1_pt1 | contig 20702 bp, 12 predicted proteins | sample 7446291 | NCBI WGS metagenome assembly JACCDT01 (sample SAMN15323446, study PRJNA562643) | freshwater metagenome | isolation source: river surface water | place: USA:Blue River Watershed | collected 2017-08-17 | reverse complement strand
CTAATTATAGTCAATTTGATCCTACTATTACTTCCCTTTCAAATGGTGGCTGGGTTGTAAGCTGGACTTCTTATGGTCAAGATGGTTCGGGTTGGGGGGTTTATTTGCAACTTTATTCTGCTGATGGCACTAAAGCTGGTCCCGAAACTCAAGTTAATAGCTGGACAATTAAAAGCCAATTTAGTTCTGCCATTACCTCCCTTCCTGATGGTGGTTGGGTAGTAGCATGGAACTCTGATGGTCAGGATAACTCTGCCGACGGTATTTTTTCTCAACGTTTCGCTTCTGATGGTAGCAAGGCTGGCGTTGCTTTAGTGATAGCTAGTAGTCGAAGTGATCAACTAATCATCGACGAAGATAGACCTTCTGATTTAATTGCTATAGGAGCAATTGATCCCGATGGTGATGAATTAATTTATAGTTTAAAAGAGGGTTTTTTACCAAAGAAAGGTAATATAGTGTTTGATCAGGTAAATAATAGCTATAGTTACGTTCCTTATCCCAATCAAAATGGCAATGATAATTTTGTGATTGTAATAAGTGACGGTAAGGGGGGAAAGGCTGAGCTTAAAGTTGATACTACGATTAACCCCATAAATGATATGCCAATTATTGTCAATCCAATTGCCAGTCAAGTTGCCAGTGAGGATAGTTTTTTTAGCTTCACTATTCCAGATGGCACATTTAGTGATTTTGACGAGGGCGATATATTGACCTATAACGCTTCAATGTCTAATGGTGATCAATTGCCAGCTTGGCTAAGTTTTGATCCTGGAACTCGTAATTTTAGTGGTATTGCTAGTAATGATGACGTTGGTACTTTAGAGCTTAAAGTTACCGCAACTGATATTGCAGGTGAAGCGGCAAGTAATGTTTTTAATGTTATGGTTAATAATGTTAATGATGCGCCAACTTTAAATCATGCTATAAATGATGTTACCGCTAAAGAAGGTAATATTTTAAGCTTTACTTTGCCTAATGATGTTTTTGGTGATGTGGATGTTGATGATAAATTATCCTATAGCGCAACTTTAGCCAATGGCAATCAATTATTAAGCTGGATATATTTTGATCCAATTACTAGAAATTTTACCATTAGCCCAGATGCTAATGTGGTAAATTTATCTAATGGTAAAAATATTGAATTAGAAGTTACTGCTACCGATAATTCTAATGCCACAATATCAACCGGCTTTTCTATTAATGTTGTTAATGACGAGTTGCCGCTGGCTATCGGTGATAATTTATCAGATAATGAAGATAGATCAATGATTATAGATATTAATAATGATCTTATAAAAAATGACGTGGATATAGAGGGTTTAGTATTATTTGATCAAATTACCGTCAATCCAAAACATGGAAAATTGATCAATAATAATAATGTTACATTAACTTATATTCCAAATGCTAATTATAATGGTATTGATAATTTTACCTATCAGATCAAAGATTCTTTGGGACAACTATCAAGGGCGGTTGCTAATATTGACATTAGCGCAGTAAATGATGCTCCGATAGTTTCTCATCCGGTAAATGATATGCACGCCACCAGAGGCGATAAGTTATATTATCAGATGCCAAGTAACACTTTTAGCGATATTGATACAAATGATGCTTTAACCTATGTTGCAAGTTTAGCAAATGGCGACCCCTTGCCAGATTGGATAAAATTTGATGCTGATACCCGTATTTTTACCGGTACCGCTACCAGGGCCTCAATTGGAACTACTAATTTTATGGTTACCGCTATTGATAGCTCTGGCGCCAAAGCCAGTGAAACTGCAAATCTAACTATTTTAGTAGCGCCAAATAAATCTCCAACGCTAAATTATCCAATTCCTGATCAAATTTTGCAAGCTGGTGAGGTTATTGATCTTACGATGCCATCTTGGATATTTACCGATCACGATCTCGATGATTACCTATCTTATCAAGCTACTCTTGCCAATGGTGATCCGCTGCCAAGTTGGATTCATTTTGATCCCAGAACTAGAAATTTTAATGGTAATGCGATATCAGCAGGAACTACATCATTTAAAATTACCGCAACTGATACTCATGGCGCCTTTATCAGTGATTTTGTTGATTTAATTGTTAAGCCTTGCCATTCTAAAGCTGAAGAAAATCAAATAACAATAGATAATCTTAACCAATCTTTAAGTTATAATGATCTTGATTCTGCAGTTAAATTAAATGATCTTCGGATTAATAATGTTGATCAAAATGCGGTTATTAATATTGCTATAACTTTGGTTGATGATAAGGATGAAGTTATTTCTGATCCAAATAGGCTTGCAATTCAGATTGGCGAAACTGACTCTAAAACCAAATCATCATTTAGAAGAGGCGTCTGGAAAGCTAGTGCAAATGTGGCAGAAATCAATGACTTACTTTCTGATTTAAAGCTTGATCTTGGACAGGGTTTTGCTGAAAATTTTGGAATAAATATTGATATTACTTGCAAAGGCAATCAAATTTTGCAAGCTAAATCACAAATTAGAGTAAATTATCAACATCAAGAATTGCATCCAAAAATACAAGAATTAATTAATTCACAAACTAATGAATTTGGCAAAGAATTAGTTCTGGATATGGTACGCTCTTTTTATGATTCGAGCAAAATCAACAATCTTGATCAAATTGCAATTAATATTAAAAATAAAATTGAGCGTGAAGAGTATAAAAGAGGTAGTTACCTTGATATAGAAGCCCTAAATTTAGTCGCTTCCAAGATTATTGTCAGCCTATCTGATAATATTGAAAGTAGCGATAATAATGGGCATCAGAATTTCAACTTAATGTCAAATACTTTAATGCCAACTTTAGCAATATCTTCGCCAGATCCAGCTTTGTCAGATATAAATTCGCCACAGCAAGCCAATTTTGCGCTAACAAAATCAAGCCAAAATCCGGTAAATGACTCTAGCGATCTCGCTCTTGCTGCAATTATCGGAGGTGGCGCTTTAATTTTTACTACCACTTTATGCTATATTTACAAAAAATTTCCTGAAATTAAAAATCTCTTTATTTCAAAGGATAAGGATCTTGATTTTGGCTATAAAATGCCAGATAATATTCCAAAATCAATAATTATTCCAATAAGTGTAATCGAGATAAATGGAAGGGCGTCAGTGGAAAAAGGTCTATGATTCGATAAACCTAAAAATGGCAGTTGAAATTTGATTTATTACATCATCTCATGATATCACAGCTTCGCTCAAAAAGAATCTAATAAAGCAGGATCAAACCTACTTGTTTTCTTGATAGTTTTTGTCATAAATTAACTGCGTTTAAGATTAAAATACATGCTAAATAATTTAGCGGTTAAATTAACCATTTACACAGTTTTTATGAGAGGCTCGAATATCAACTAATCATATGACACAACAAAGAGTATCTGTATCATTATCTCTTAAATATAACTTTACTTGCCAACTAAAATTTAAAATTATTGCAATCTAAACAAACCCAACCAAGCTGCTAAAATAAAATTAAATTCTATCAGATTGGTATAAAATTTAACCAAAATCTAGATTAGACATAACCCGTAACTATCTAACTACCTTAATCAACAAATAAAGAATTATGCCTAAATTATCCTCTAATTTCCCAACAATTCAGCCTATTTTTAATCTAAATCCAAATCTTGCCATTGATCAACTTGATTCCAGCCACCAGATCTCAGCTGCCATTGACCAATCACCACTAGAGCAAGAGCTAAATAAAGCCCTATTCTTTTTTGCTAAAGGCAAACTCCTGCCCTCTTATACCGGCGACTTCAAGCTAGAAAGAATTAATCCCAACTCAAGCCCTTCAGAAGTAAAATCTCTGATCACCAACTTAATCCTCAAACAAGGATATCATCTAAGCAGAATCGATTCAAATGATCAACCAAGTAAATATTACCTAAGCAGAGGATTATTAGGCGGAGGCAGAACCCTAAATGAAACCAGAGCCTTATTAGAAGAATCATTAATTACTAAAAAAAAGATCGTCTTTATCTCCTATCGCTGGAGTAAAGAAACCGATCCCCAAATCGATAACCTCTGTTATATCTTAGAACAACATGCCATTCGTCCCCTAAGAGACCGCGATAGTTTTGCACTGGGTGATCGTATTGATGAATATATGTCGCTAATCCCTCATTTAGGAATTGATCAAACTATTATCCTACTTGATGAAGGCTACTTAACCAGTCGTAACTGCATGAATGAAATGCAGCTAGTTTTTAGAAGTAAAGAATTAATCAAAGGAAGGGTAATCATCATCCCATTAATCCCCAATCTCCATCATCTCCTAACAGCAAAAAAACCGGAATTAATTCAATATTGGCAAGAAAAAAGTGATGAGCTGACCAAAGATGGTAACCTTTCTGAAGCTAGACTTGCTCGCAATATTGCTGGTAAAATTGATTTATTTTTAACCACCCTCGCTGTACAAAATAATCAAACCCTAGAACAAATAGCGCAAAATATCCCACTAGATTTAATTGCAGAAATAAATCACTCCCCTACTAAAGCCCTTGCCACTAAAACTCTACCCTTCAAAAAAAGTAAGTTATATGTTGGCAGAATCATCGAGCAAGATAATCTAATCAGTAACCTAACCCCCGGCACAGTTATTACCATCACCGGACCAAAGGCCATAGGTAAATCTGCCTTGGTTAATAATAGCCTTACCAACATCGAAAGCGATCTTTTTAGATTATTTCCGGATGGCATAATCTCAATTGAGTTTGATGGTAATCTTACTATTCATGATGCTATTATTCAAATAGCTAGTAGCTTAAATCAAAATCCTTTAGAATATAAAACCCTCTTTGCCAATAAAAGAATCCTCCTACTAATTGATAACCCAGAAAATATTCCATCACATGAAACTCTCGATGATCTCTTAAATCCTCTATATTCTACTCAAAGCTCAGTAATTATTACCACCACTACCCCAAATCCAGCTAAAAGTTACCAAATTGCACTAAAATTCCTAACCAGAGAAGAACAAGCTGAATTATTAATCAGACAACTCATCAATTACATTCCTTTGAAAAAGCATTACCAACAGTTATTATTACAACCCACTTCTAACTCAGAAATTAATCAGCTACTTTTAAACCTAAACAGCTCACCAATAACAATTGCTGCTGCTGCTTTTTATCTATCTCGCAGCAATATCCCTTTATCCAGATTAATTGATAATCTAAACCAAGACCCTGAGTTTTTAACTAACAACCAAATTAGACAATATCATTATCAAAAAGAAGATCATCAGCAAATATCAACCGAGGATTTTGTCGAGAGCCTTGACGAAGATTTTGCTCAAGAAATGTCACCTACCCAAAAATTACTCAATCAATCACTAACCACCGATCAAAAGATCGTTTTTATCTCTCATCATCAGAATCTCTCAAGCGACCCAAGAATCATCAGCCTATATCACGTCATCCAAGCAAATAATCTCCAATATCTAAAAGACCCTAAATTTATCAATCACTTCGCAATTGATAAAATAGTGATATTAGTTGATGAAGACTATCTCAAAGACTTAGAGGCAATGAGCCAAATGTCGATGATCTTTTTGAATCAAGAACTAGTCAAAGGCAGGGTAATTATCATCCCCACAATCCCAGGATTATTTACCGCCTATCAAACTAAAAAAGGAGAGTTAATCAGATATTGGCAAGAACAGCATGAACAATATCAAAAGGATGGCCATCAAATTGAGGCAAAATCATGTCAGCAAATTATCAAAAGAATCGAATTATTCTTAAATACTATGGGGATGCAAACCACCGAAACCATAGAGACAAGAGCAAAAAGTAACTTCACCACCCTAATTACTGAAATTAATAAATCGCTAAAGAAAACCCCTCTGACCAAAACCCTTCCTTTTATTGCAGATAAGATACATGTTGGTAGAAAAGATGAGGAAGAATTCATAGCCAGCTCATTACTTCCAGGTAAAGTAATCACCATTACTGGTCCTGCTGGTATGGGTAAATCTGCCCTAATTAGAAACAGCCTTAGTAATCTTGAAGGACATATCTTTAAACTCTATGATCAAGTAATCCTACTTGAATTTAACAGCGGTATTGGCATTTTACAAGCAATCAGTAAAGTGGTACTTGCCCTTGACCCAGGTAATGATCAAAGGAATCTCTATCTTGATTATCAAAGACTAGTTGCGCAAAAAAAAGTCCTAATTCTGGTTGATGGCGCAGAAGATGCAATGCAAGAACAGGAATATAATCTTGATCATCTACTGGACCCAATTACTAAAACAAAATCATCAGCAATTATTAGCACTAGAATCCACGATTACGCTAAAGACCCCGATGCAACATTAGCACTGACTGAGCTAAATAAAGTAGAACAAGCGCAATTATTATTAAAGCATTTAAGATATTATCTACCATTAAAAGATCTATATCATCAACTAACCCCAATTGATCTATTGGATTCAAGCAAAAACCCTGAATTATCAGCAATATTAAATTATCTTGGAGGATTACCAATTGCAATTCAACTGGCGGGATCATATTTATCTAACAATAATCTTCCACTTAAAGATTCCCTAAAAGAGCTAGAGCAAGATTCTTTCACCGGAATTGAATATTTAATCAAAGGTAATATCAAGCAAATAGCTAATATAGCAGATCAACAAGAGCGCCAAATCGCTATCAATACCCTATTAATTCTTGGTAATGGCAGCTACCAAGCTTTATCTTATAATCGCTTACAAAGTATTATTGCTGATCTTTGCCCAAATATCGATAATCTACCGCTTCTTACTGCAATTGATAATTCTCTTGGCGCATTACAACAATTAGGATTAATTAAAGCAGAAGAGAATAGGGGTTTCTCCATTACTCATAACCCAATCTATCGCTATGTTCAAGATAAAATGGCGCTACCAGAAAATATCAGAACCATAATGATCAATAATTATGATCATTACCTCAAACAAGCTGCAAGCGACCAACAACAATGGCCAGCAATTGATCAAGAGCTAGTCCATATCACCGAAATAGTCAAGCTAGCAATCAAGAATCAGCAATATCAAAAAGCAGTTGAGATCATTGATAAATTGCAACCAGAAATTAATAACCAAAAATACCTCGATAATAATGGTGACTATCTAGAAAGATTACAACTGCTCCAATTAAGACTAAAGGCAATAGAAGAAGCAATCAAGCGCCAAACTGACGTAGTATCAGCAGCCAACCAAGAACTAACAACAGTTAACAATAATAACCAAACCAGATATCAACCTCAAGATATTGCCGATTGCTATATTTTAATCGGAGATCTAGAAAACAAATTCGCCAATTACGATCAAGCTCTTGCCTATTTTAATAAAGCATACGATTTATATCTAAAGAATTTAGGAAAAAAACATAAAGGCACTGCAAATTCAATACACAGCATCGCCACTGTATATAATTATCAAGGCCAATATGATAAAGCTCTAGAGCAATATCAAATAGCATTAAGAATCTACAAAGCAAAGCTAGGCGAAGATCACCCCTCAGTTGCCGATACTATCAACAACATCGCCAGCGTGTATTATGGGCAAGGCCAATACGACCAAGCTCTAGAACAATACCAAATCGCCCTAAGAATCAGAAAAGTAAAACTTGGCGATGATCATCCAGATGTTGCTATTGTTCTAAACAATATTGGCATCATATATAGCATACAAGGCCAATACGACCAAGCTACAGAATATTTAGAACAAGCATTAAGAATCAGAAAAGTAAAACTTGGCGATGATCATTCAGATGTCGCTACTACTATGCTGAGTATTTCCGCCATGTATAAGGAACAAGGAAAAGATCAAGAAGCTCTGTCAATTGATCAAGAATGTCTAAGAATCAAAAAAGCCGCGCTGGGCGAGGATCATCCACATGTTATTATTATAATAAAAGGTATTGGTGGTGCGTGTGGACAGCGGGGTAAATATCAAGAAGCTCTGCAATATTTTCAAGAAGCATTAAGAATCCAAAAAGCCAAGTTTGGTGACGACCATCCAGATGTTGCTAAGACAGCTAATTTAGCTAGAGGTTTAGAAGTAATGATTGAAATAGAAACAGAGATTGATAAAGCGAAAAAAATAGTCGAAAAAATTTCAACTCCAGAACAACACCAAATAGCACTACAAATAGCACTAAGAAATAGAAAAGCAAAATTAGGTAAAGACCATTTAGATATTGCCAATACTATACAAAGCATAGCCCTCACATATTATGATCAAGGCAAATATGACCAAGCTTTAGAACAATACCAAATAGTGTTGAGAATAAGAAAGGCAAAACTTGGTGATGATCATCCAGATGTTATCGCTACGATAGGTTTTATTGGAGCTCTAAAAACAGAAATTGCTAAAACAGAAAAAATAACCGAAGAAACATCAGCAAGCAAGCCACAAACCTCACCATCAAGTCCCGTTCAGCCACAAAAATTGAGAACGTCCAAACCCCCGTGTCAATTTAAAAGCTAGATTAAAATAAGCGTCAGCTTATTTTAACTCAAGCAAATTACTAATTTTAAATTGACAAACTATTATGACAAAAAAACAAAAAAAGGTCAAACCATTTTAACTGAAAAGAGCTAGATAATAAAATCATTGCTCTTTATGGCCTAGGAATGGGCTATAGAGATATTAGCAAGCATATGGAAGAAATCTATGATACTCAGATTTCTAAATCATCAATTACTGCAATTACTGATAAAATATTACCAAAAATCAAAGAATGGCAAAATAGGCCTTTAGATGAGATTTATCCCATTATCTTCCTGGATGCTATGCACTTTAAATGCACAGAAAGTAGTGTTGTAATCAGTAAGGCATTTTATACTGTTCTTGGTATCAACCAGGAAGGTAAGAAAGATGTTCTTGGTCTTTATTTATCAGAAGTCTGAAGGAGCTAATTTCTGGCTTACTGTTTTAACTGATTTACAAAATAGAGGGGTTAAAGATATTCTTATTGCTTGCATTGATGGGCTAAAAGGCTTTGCAGAGGCAATTAATTCAATATTTTCAAAAACTGAGATTCAGCTTTGTATAATTCATCAGATAAGAAATCCTTTGAAATATATTGCCTCTAAAGACCAAAAAGAATTCATGGAAGATTTAGCTGAGTCAAAGTTAATGGAGCTTGAAGAAAAATGGGGTAAGAAATATCCGTTAGTCTTAAAATCTTGGAATAATAACTGGCATAATTTATCAGGATATTTTAAATCTCCGGCAGAGATTAGGAAAATGATTTATACTACTAATGCTGTTGAAGGTTTACATCGACAGATTAGGAAGGTTACCAAAACCAAGGGATCTTTTGGATATATTTTTTACGGATAGGCTGAGGTTAAATTTGGCTTAGAAAGGGATTTGACACGGAATTATGGACACTCCCAGAATTTTTGCGTGATTCTTTTGATATGATTAGTTTTATTCTGTCGAGGGTGAGTTAATTCCTCAGCGTGCTAAATTTCTACTTCCCAAAGTGACCCAACAAGAGATTAAAATGGGATAAAATGGGGCATTTCTACTCTTCACTGGAATCTGGACATACTACAGCTTCAACCGCATTTTCAATACTAAAATAAGCCTGACTATTATTAATATCTGGCGGCAGTATCTTGATACCGCAGCTTTTAGCTAGTGATAAGAAAATATTTATTTTGTCAGTATTGTCGATTTCTAAATTGGCGGAGGCGGTGATAAATTCTACCGGGAAATGAGCTTTTAAATAAGCGGTTTGGTAGGAGATTAGGGCGTAGGCGGCAGCGTGGGATTTGTTAAATCCGTAGCCGGCAAATTTATCTACTAAATCAAAGATTTCACCGGCTTGTTTTTTAGGCACGCCGTTTTTAATGGCGCCGCTGACAAAAATTTCTCTTTGTTGCTCCATTTCTTCTTTAATTTTTTTACCCATAGCTCTACGCAGTAAATCTGCGGCTCCAAGACTATAGCCGGATAATATTTTGGCGATTTCCATTACTTGTTCTTGATAGACGATTACGCCGTAAGTTTCTTTTAAAACTTGCTCTAATAACGGGTGAGGGTAGGTGATTTTTTCATCGCCATGTTTTCTTCTGATGTAAGTTGGGATATTATCCATTGGGCCGGGGCGGTATAGCGAGATTAGAGCGATGATATCTTCAATTTTATCGGCATGCATCTGCCTTAAAACTGAACGCATTCCTGAAGATTCAATTTGAAATACTCCAATTGAGTCGCCATTTGCCAACATTTTAAAGGTTTTTTGATCTTCGAGGTCAAGGTTGGTAATATCAAGATCAATATTGTGAACCTGTTTGATTAATTTAACCGCTTCAGAAATTACAGTTAGAGTTTTAAGCCCAAGAAAGTCGAATTTTACTAGGCCGGCGGCTTCGGCATATTTCATTGAATAACCAACTGCTGGCATTTCAGAATCTTCATCATTATATAAAGCGCAAATTTCATGAAGCGGCTTGTCGCCAATTACAATTCCGGCAGCGTGAGTTGAGGCGTGGCGATTTAAGCCCTCTAACTTTAAAGCAATATCAATTAATTTATTAATTTGGGGATCTGATTTTATTGCTTCCTGCAAATCCTTATCCATCTCAATTGCTTTTTGTAAAGTAACGGCCTCAATGGCATTAAAAGGGATCAATTTACAAATTCTATCAACCTGATTATAAGGTAGCTGCATTACTCGGCCAACATCTTTTAAGACGGCACGGGCTTGTAATTTTCCAAAGGTAATAATCTGAGCAACATAATCCTTGCCATATTTTTTTTGCACATAATCAATAACTTCATCGCGACGTGATTGGCAAAAATCAATATCAAAATCCGGCATCGAGACTCGGTCAGGATTTAAAAATCTTTCAAAAAGCAAGCCGAATCTAATTGGGTCAAGATCAGTAATTTGTAAGGCCCAGGCTACAATTGAACCAGCTCCAGAGCCTCTGCCAGGGCCAACCGGAATTGAATTTTCTTTACTCCAATTAATAAAATCAGCAACGATTAAGAAATAGCCGGAGAAATTCATTTTAGTAATTACTCCTAGCTCATATTCAAGGCGGGCGAAATATTCTTTGGTGATTTCTTCTTGGTTTTGTCCATCATTTTTATTACAGAATTTTTTTTCAAGCTTTTTATTTAAACCTAAAACTGCTTTTATTTTTAATTCTTCAGACTCGCTAATATTATCTTTAGTTGGATAGAGGGGCAAGGTTGGGGGGCGCTCAAAAGCCATGATATGGCATTTTTTAGCAATATTTACGGTATTTTCAATTGCTTCTGGCAGGTCGCTAAATAGCCGCATCATTTCTTCCTGACTTTTAAAATACTGCTGATTGGTTAGCTTGGGGCGATTGTTATTGCTTAAAAAATTGCCCTGACCAATACACATCAAGCTATCTTGAGCTTCATGCATATCTTTGGTTAAAAAATATACATCATTGGTTGCAACTAAGGGGATATTATGTTTATAGGCAAGATCCATTAGTTTTTCTTCGTATCTTTGTTCAATTTGACTGTTATGACGGGTAATTTCAATATAAAAATTGCCGGCGCCAAAAATTTGACTAATTTCTTTGATCAGTAAGTCTAGTTTTTTGTCCTGATCCTCATCAAGCAGTTTAGTTAATATGCCATCAACTCCGCCAGATAAAGCAATTAGGCCTGATGATTTTTCTTTTAATAATTCAAAACTGATATGAGGAGATAGGCTTCTTAGATGGTGATTTTGTTGGCGGTTTAAATAGCTATCACTTACCAGATACATTAAATTTTTGTAGCCTTCTTCATTGCTTGCAATTAAGGGTAATTTGGCCAGAGAATTTTCAATATCAAGATTAGAAAAATTTTTCTGATTTTTATCAAAAAAATTAACTAAAATTTCAGTGCCAATTATTGGCTGAATTCCAGATTTTTTGGCAGTAAGTGAAAATTCCAGAGCGGCAAAGAGATTAGAGCTATCCATAATTCCAGCTGCTGGCATTTTAAATTCTAATGCTTTGGCAATCAAATCGCTGACGGTAATTGCGCCTTTACAAAGAGAATATGTAGTATGATTTCTTAGATTGATAAACATTTGGTAGCCATATGTTTTTGTTTTTAATTTATAGCCTTCCTCGGAGCGAGATCCCTAGATTGCTGCGTCGCCTAACGACTCCTCGCAATAATGATTTCAAGACTTTGTCATTTGCGAGGAGCTTAAAGTGACGTCGGCAATTCAGAGTCGAGCAATTATTCGTCCTTATTTGCCTTTTTTATAATTCTTCCGGTTGGCATTTCTGAGGTTCTTGGTGATGGCTTTCTTGGACTTTCTTCTTTTCTTACCGGACGATTATTATTGTGAGATGAGCGGTTACCAGTCCTATTATCTCTGGCGCCATTTTTATTTTTATGATTATAAGGCTTTTTATATCTGGTTTTGAAATTAGCGTTACTTGGCGCTCTTTTTTCATTTTTATTAATCGGATTTTTTCTATAACCATAGCAAAAATAGATTACTAAGCTAACTAAAATAGCGATTAAAAATGTCGTTCCAGCTTCAGGTAAAAGACTAATTATCAGATATAAGCATGACAATGTTGATAAGGGAGCGATAACAAACAACATTGGACATTTAAATGGTCTTTTGATATGAGGTTTCTTGATTCTTAATGCCATTACGGCAATTGAAGAGATCATAAAAGCAGATAAGGCTCCAAGGCTGCTAATTTGCCAGATGGTTTCTAACTTACAAAATCCTGCAAGTGCGGCAATTATTAGTGATACTATAGCACAGCTCAAATAAGGAGTGTCGAATTTAGGATGGACTTTGCTAAAGAATTTTGGCAATAAACCATCTCTTGAAATTACAAATAATACCCTTGATTGGCTGTAAATAAGAACTAGCAATACCGATGCTATTCCGGCAATTGCGCCAGTTGCAAGTAAGGCCGATCCAATATTACTGCCATTTTGACGCAAGGCATATGATAAAGGCTCGGGATTATTTAATTCAGTGTAATTAGTGATACCGGTAAGAATCAGAGCTACCGAGACATATAAAATCGTACATACTAAAAGCCCGCCGATGATTCCAATTGGTATATCGCGATTAGGATTTTTGCATTCTTCAGCTGCGGTAGCAACAGCGTCAAACCCGATATAAGCAAGAAATACCGTAGCAGCGCCAATCATTACGCCGTGAATTCCAAATGGCATAAAATTAGCGGTCCAATTGATTGTTTTTACATGCGGAACTGCAACGATGATAAATAAAAATACCGCTCCTAATTTTATTGCAACCAAGGCACGGTTCAAATTAATACCTTGCTTGGTACCCCTTATTAACAAAGCGCCAAGGGCTAATGTTATTAAAACTGCCGGTAAATTTATTAATCCGCCATCAATTGGAGGTTTAGTTAAATATTCTGGTATTATAATCCCTCCGGATTGCAATAACCCAACAAAATAGCCTGACCATCCGGCGGCAACACTTGATGCTCCAAGCACATATTCTAAAGTTAAAACAGTGGCTACAATCCAGGCTGCAAATTCGCCAAGTATCGCGTAGGAATAGGTATAGGCACTACCGGCAACTGGCATCATAGCTGCAAGTTCAATATAAGCAAGTCCAGCTAACATGCAAGACATCGCCGCCAAAGCGTAAGATAGCGAAATTGCTGGGCCAGCATATTTAGCGGCTGCAATTCCGGTGAAAACAAAAATACCGGTACCAATAGTACAGCCAATTGCAATTAGAACTAAATCAAATGCTCCAAGAGTTTTTTTAAGCGGATTTCTCCTGGCACCTTCAATAGTTTTTTCTATAGTTTTAACGCGAAATATATTGTTCTTCATTTTTTACTTAATTTATGTTTTTGCTGATTGGAAAAGTTTTGAGTCGTGATTTACGACAACTTAAAGTCTCTTAATTTCTAACCAAATAGAGGTTTGTCAGCCAAATAATTAACTTAGCTAGTTCTTAAAAGCAAGTAATTTATAAGAGGCAACTTTAACTTAAATTAATCCGCTTATGCATTTTTAAATAAAGATTTTATTTGATTGGCTGGAATTAATGTTGTTGGTCATGTTGGCTCCCGTTTAAGTCGATAAATTAAACGAGAAGTATTGATTATAGGGCTGGGTTAGGTTGTCAATGGAAATTTAGATGCGATTGCTGTGGATCATACACAAGATAAAGTTGACAAATTGTTTGACTTAATTATCTTTTTTATTTCCTATCCTAATAACTAAAATTTAATGGTAAAAAAATAATGGCAAAAGACACTACCGATAATAGTTTTTCAAGCGACGTTTTAGAAGGAAAAAACGTAGTTTTGGTTGATTTTTGGGCGCCTTGGTGCGGACCTTGTCGTCAATTAAGTCCTATAATTGACGAGCTATCCAAAGAGTTAGAGGGTAAAATGGATATTTATAAAATTAATATCGATGAAAATCCGGAAATTCCTTCAAAATATTCAGTTAGAGGTATTCCGACTTTAATGATTTTTAAAAATGGTAAGGTTGTCGATACCAAAGTCGGTTCGCTTCCAAGAAATACTCTTCATGAATGGGTAAAAAATAATCTTTAATTTTGCAATTACTGGAATTAATTTATCAAAATCGGGTTCTTTTATTAGAAAAATTTTTAACTGAGTTTAAAAATAATATTTTAGCTGAACCTTGTTTTGGCATTGAAATTGAATTTTATTTACTGAATCAAGATCTCTCAATAATTGAAGATCAGGCCCGAATTGAAGATTACCTATCAAGATTAGCTAAAATCCTCTCAGATTTCTCCCTATTTAAAGAAGTGCAAAAAGAACAGGGTAGGGGTCAAATCGAAATTAAAACTGAAAAAACTCATAATTTAATAGAGCTTGGTCGACAGTTAGAAAAAATGAAATTAGTAGCGAAAGATTTTGCTCTAGAGCAAAATCTGGCCATTTCCCTGGCATCTCAACCTTTTTTAAATGACTGCGGAAGCGCTCTACAACTGAATTTTTCGCTATATAATTTATTTGATAGTTTAAAAGTAAATTATGATAATTATAACTTATATTCCAGAAGTAAAAATCATAAAAATCAAATTCTGCTTTATTCGATCGCCGGGATTTTAAAATTACTCAACTCGATGATGATATTTTGCGCTTCCAAGCCAGATGATTATTTAAGATTTGATAAAAAAATTAATCAGGATCTATTTCAAAAAGGCAAATATAGCGCGCCAATTAATATAAGCTGGGGCATCAATAATCGCACCACTGCAATTAGAATACCAGAAATTATATCAGATCTGAAACATCAGCAAAGCCGCCTTGAATTTAGAGTGCCGACAGCTGATAGTGATATATATGTTAATATGCTTTGTCTATTAATCGCAGTTGAATATGGCATTAAAAACCATCTTAATTTTATCGAATTAAATCTAAGTGACGATGGTATTTATGGTAATGCTTTTGATCTTCAGTATAATTTGCAGGACCTAACCAGTAATTATCAAGCAGCTCAAAATGATTTTTCTAGCAGCGAGAATTATTTAAAATTAAAATTGTTAAAATTACTTAAAATGCATGATTCACACAAGTTATTACAATAAAACTAAAAATGTTTACAAAATAAATCCAGATAAGCGTGTTAAGGTTGTTAAGACTGGCTGCTTAAAAAATGAACTGATAAAGTCCCAGTGCTAGCGGTAGGCCTCGCCAGATAATCGCTATTTTACATAATATACATTATACGACAAAAGTTGAGCAAATTTCCTTCCCAATTCAAAGAATTCAAGCCGAGCGCTCTATTTTTTGGAATTTGTAATATTTTATTGGAAAAATTAATAGGCAGAGATAATGTAGCGTCCAATATCAAGAATTCCCAAAATTGAAGCCCCGCTAGCAAGCCATATCCAAACATTTATAATTATTAAAATGCTATTTTATCTATCAAATATCTTATTTGCTCTTTTAGCCGCAATTTCGCCAGGCCCAAATATAGTTCTGGTTACCTCTAATTCTATTGCTTATGGCAAAAAGCTTGGCTTTATGTCAGCATTTGGGGTGTTAACTGGAGTTGCAATTTGGTTGGTATTTTTATTGATTGGATTTACTTATCTCTTAGATAATCCAAGGATAATTATAATTTTTAATTGTTTTGCTTCGCTATATTTGCTTTATATCACCTATCATATATTTAGCTTAAAGATTTTAGCTAGTGAAGTAAGTCACAATAATTCACATGGTAAGTTTTTTGTTGAAAGCTTTATTTCTACTATTTTAAATCCAGAAATTGCTATTTTCTACGGCAGTATATTAAGCGGAATTCTTGCTCATTATCCTCACAAACACTTACCAATGATGGTTTTGTATCTGGTTAGTTTTATGTGTGTTGAAAGCGCAGTTTTTTTGTCGGCAGTGATTGGATCGTCGGCAATTAGACGCTTTATTTTTTCCTATTTTAAAATTATCAAGTTGCTGGCCTCGGGAGCAATACTATATTATTCACTATTGATTATGTCGAAGGTGTATCAGGGTTTTGATATTTTATTTAGCTAGAAGTAAATTATCACCAATATCATGCCAGGATCGGTACCTGGTACCTTTTTTAAATCAGCAGATCATCATCTTGGATAATTTTTATTGATTTATTGATGGATTTTGATTTTTGGATACGGTTATTTTGATTGAAAACCAGCGCTTCGAACTCGCCATCATACATTTCAACTGAGATTATTTTTTTATTTTTAATGTCGGCAATTTTGGTAATTAGCTGGTGGCTTTGGTCTTTAATTAAGGCAAAGCCTCTTTTTAAAATTTGAGTATAGTTGCAACTATCCAGTAATTTAGCGGCATTTAGCAAGTTGCTATCTAATTTTTCGATTAATTGTCTGGCTCTTGATTGTAAATCCTTGCTGAGATAGAAAAATTTCTGCTGATATAAATTAATTTTACGATTTAATAGATCGCCATTAATTGTAACTAGGGCTAATTTTTGACAGTAATGATTATAAAAGTTTTTACTGATCAAATCCAGTCTTGATAAAGCATTCGACAATCTTTCTTGGCCGGATTTGATAATTACCTTAGGATCAATTAGATATTTTTTTAGATTGCCTAAATCAGAGGTTTTTTTATTAAAATTTTTAATTATCAAAGCGGTTAATCTTTGGTCAAAATTACTGATTTTTTGCAATAACTCAGCTAAAATAGGGGTGGCAATTTCAGCAGCAGCGCTTGGGGTTGGCGCCCTTAAATCACTTACTAAGTCAATTAAGCTAGTGTCAGTTTCATGACCAATTGCTGAAATAATAGGTATCTCTGATTTAAAAACTTCACGCACCAGATCCTCGTCATTAAATGGCAATAAATCTTCAAACGACCCCCCTCCTCTGGCAATAATTAAGATTTGCGGCCTTTTGGCAATTGGCAATTTATTAAAATATCTGATACCGGCAATTACCTCTTTTGCAGCTTGATTTCCTTGCATTAATGATGGGTAAAGCAGAATATTGGTTGGGCATCTGGCAGTAATACGATTGATAATATCTTGAATTACTGCCCCGGTTTTTGAAGTAATAACCGCGATTTTTTGGGGAAAAAACGGCAAGGTTTTTTTATGTATTTGATCAAATAAGCCTTCTAGCAGTAATTTTTGCTTTCTTTTGTTTATTGCCTCAAGCAAAGCGCCAATTCCGGCGATGGTAATTTCTTCAACAATGATTTGATAGTTTGAGCGACTCTCATAAGTAGTAACTCGCCCAAATAGCGATACTTCTAGGCCGTCAGAAACTTCAAAATTAATATTTTGAGCAATATTTTTAAAACAGATGGCATTAATTAAAGCTCCCTCATCCTTAAGGGCAAAATACCAATGACCAGAAGATGCTTTTTTTAAACCGCTAATTTCGCCCTTAATTTTTACATAACCAAAAGCATCCTCGACCAATCTTTTGATATTTCGAGAAAACTCTGATACTGTAAATTCAAGGATATTGGATGATTTCATTAATTAGGCAAAAAATAAACTGGTGCTATCGGCGGGAATCGGACCCGCGACCTCTTCATTACCAATGAAGTGCTCTACCGCTGAGCTACGATAGCAATTTTTAAGAAGATTTGATATCGAGTTTTTTGAATTGACCTTCAATTGAAGCGCCATCTTCAACTGCAAGGCAAACATATTCAATAGCACCAAAAACCTTGGCTTTGCTTGAAATGCTAAGATTTTTAGCTCTAATATTTCCTCTAAAACTTCCTTTGATAATTATTGATTCAGCAATAATTTCGCCTTCAACATTAGCATCTTCTCTTAAAATTATTGAATTGCTATTGATATTGCCATCAACCATACCCTCAATTTCAATCATTCCAGAGCTAACGATATCACCCCTTACTTTTAAAGTTTTAGATAAGATTGAAGGGGTTGAGTTATTGTTAGTCTTGATTGGAGATAATTCACTATCAGAATTATTTTGAACCAAAGAAGATAATTTAGATTTGATATCAGCTAGTAACATATTTAGATTGATTTTCGTCGTTAATTAATTGATCGCCAGCTTCCAGGAATTTCTTTGGATTAAGCGGAATGTCTTTATATCTAACTTCATAATGCAAATGTGCACCGGTCGATCTGCCGGTTGAGCCTTGAATTGCTATCACCTCACCTTTTTTAACTTTTTGCCCTAATTTTACCTTAATTTCAGATAAATGACCGTAAAGAGTAGTAATTTTATAGCCATGACTAATAATTACAGCATTGCCATAGCCATTTTTTTTGCCGGCAAATATTACTCTACCAACTGACGGGCTAAGTATTTTTGAGCGGTCAGCGCCAGCAAAATCAAGGCCGGGATGCAAGGCTCTGCTTTTATTAATCGGATCGATTCTTATGCCAAAACCACTGGAAATATAATAATTTCTCATCGGTTTTGATAAAGGCATTAACTGCACTAAGTTTTCTAGCGCTTCTAAATAATCAATTTGATTAGTAAAATCAGATTGATCAATTATTGAAGCAAATTCAAAATCCTTGGATTCTACTTTGCCATTTTCATAAATTAATGGTCCGCCTTGAGATTTTGAGAGCTCTGATTTGGTATTTAAAGAAACTTCCTCAGCTTGTTTTTTGTCGGAATTAAGAATTTTACTTTTGCTAATTTGTCGGTTTAAAGCAAGCTTCTTAATATTGAGTCCAGTTGTTGATATTACATCTTCAATATTTTTTATCCGCTGCTTAGCTCGATTTTGGATGTTAGCGATTGCAAAATTGACGGTTTTAATATCATTTAGAGTCTGGCGATCGCCTTTAGAAAGATCTTGCTGCTCAATAACTTTTGGATGCTCAAAATTTTGCTCTTGAGCTTCAACATTTTGAGTCTGTCCACCGGTAACAAAAATTAAATATTCATTTACCTTGCTAAGCTTTTGATTAACGTCATTAAATTGCTGCTTTAAATAGCTGTTAAGATTGCGCAATTCCGAAATTTCCTGTGATTTAGAGTCAATTATATGGTTATATTTCAATGATTGCAAAAATATGCCACTAAGCCAAAGAGCAAAAATCAGCATTATAATCTGAGAGAGGGGATTAAGATTAATGGTAGTGATCTTTTTATTGGTAACAAATAAAATAGTTCTCTTAACAAAAAGAATTTTTGCCAGCATGATAGGAGCGCGAATAACCAAGGTAGCGGCATCAACAAGTCTTTTATTTTTTGCCAAATAATTCAGCAGAGAACCTTTCATCAAGTTAAACCTTGTATAAATTTAAATGGTTAGAGATATTTTAAGCTAAATATCAAAAGCATTGCACCGGTAATTGAAAACATCAGTAAGTACTTTTTTTATGTCATCTCTTAATAACAAACCAGTGGGTAACCCTAGCCTTATAAAAAAATTAAGTCAAGTTTTTTAAGAATAATTAAAAAATAGCTTGACTAAATTACGATTATTATTTAGTTTTCGGCCTTCATTTTATACCCTATATAATATAAATTAATAAAATTACTTAAACGAGCAAGATTACATATGCCAAAGAAAGATATACATCCAAAGCAACACACAATCACTGTAACCATGACTGACGGGGTTACTAAATTTGATATTCAAACTACCTATGGTAAAGAGGGTGGAACTCTAAGGCTTGACTCTGATCCTAAAAATCATCAGGCTTGGCAAGAAAAAGGCGCCAATACCGCTAATTCTAGCAATCAAAGAGTTAAAGACTTCAATAAAAAATTTGGTGATTTCTTTTAGTCTCACACTCCTTAAAGGCGGAGGTCTCCATAAGTTTTAGCGACCAACTTTAGCGTATAGATCAATAATATTTCCGAGCCATTTTTTTTCTGGATAAGTCAGCATTTTAAAATCAATTAACTGATAATCAATTGGAGCTAAAGTTAGGGTTTTGAAATGTAAAAACTTTTTATTTCCCGGTAATTGGCTCTTTTTTTCTTGAACTAAGACTAAATTTTCAATTCTAATGCCATATTCACCCTCTTTATAATATCCCGGCTCGTTTGATAAAATCATTCCTGGCAGCAAAGATTGATTTTGCGCCCTTTTGCTAATTGATACCGGGCCTTCATGAACCGATAAAAAACTTCCAACGCCATGGCCGGTGCCATGGTCATAATCTTTTAAATCTTGCCACAAATTAAAGCGCGCCAAAGGATCAAGTTGATTACCGGTAGTGCCAATAGGAAATTTTGCCCTGGCAAGATT
>JACCDT010208840.1_pt1 | contig 20708 bp, 11 predicted proteins | sample 7446291 | NCBI WGS metagenome assembly JACCDT01 (sample SAMN15323446, study PRJNA562643) | freshwater metagenome | isolation source: river surface water | place: USA:Blue River Watershed | collected 2017-08-17 | reverse complement strand
GATGTCTGGCTTTCTGATCAGTGGGACCCGATAGATTATGGACGAGATATCGATTGGTCACGACCATTTCTCGAGCAGATGTATGAGCTCATGCTTGAGGTACCATTCAAAGCGAACAATGTTATTCGTGGATCCAATAGTGATTACTCCAACAATGCCACTGACCCGAAGAATTGCTATTTGGTTTTTAATACGACGAGCCCCGAAGATTCGATGTATTGCAACGGTATCAACTTTACAAGAGATTGCGTCGACGTCTCTCATGTTTCGCGATCAGAGACATGTCACCAAAGTTTCTGGCTCCAGTCTTGTTATAGTACTCACTATTCGAGCCAATGCGTAGACTCGAGCGATCTGTGGTTTTGCCGCGATTGCCAAGGATGTATGAACTGTTTTGGCTCGGTGAACCTGCGCAATAAAAATTATCATTTTTTTAACCAACAGCTACCGAAAGAGGAGTATGAGAAAAAAGTAAAAGAGTATGAGCTCCACACGCGGGCTGGTGTAGAGCGGGCGACCAAAGAATCACAAGAATTTTGGAAACAATTTCCCAATAAAAGTCACCAAGGAGTAAAGAACATTGACTGCACTGGCTCATACGTGACGAACTCTAAGAATGTTCATGATTCTTTTCTGATTCGTGATGGAGAGAACCTTCGCTACTGCCAGTATCTTCAAGAAACTCCGGGATCAAAAGATTGTTATGATTATTTGAGTTGGGGAGATACAGCGGAAATGATATATGAAGGTGTGTCATGCGGCACGGGAGCGCAAAACGTTCGCTTTGCCTGGCTTGCACAAGAAAATGTACACAACGTGGAATACACCATGGCCTGCACCAACGGTTGTCAGAATATTTTTGGGTGTGTGGGGCTACGCAAAAAAGAACACTGCATTCTAAACAAGCAATATACGAAAGAAGAATTCGAGGCATTGGTAGTAAAACTCAGAAAGCATATGGATGAAATGCCATACGTCGACAAAGCAGGCCGTGTTTATAAATACGGCGAATTTTACCCTGCAGAATTTTCTCCATGGGCTTACAATGAAACGCTGGCTCAAGAGTATTTTCCACTTTCCAAAGAAGAAGCTATAGCACGTGGATATCGCTGGCGCGATCCCGAAGAAAAAAATTATAAGCCTACTGTTGCGGCAGCAGATATTCCGAGTGATATTACAGCTACGGATGATTCCATCACAAAAGAGATCATAGCGTGTGCCCACAACGGTGAATGTAATCAAGGCTGCACAAAAGCGTTTCGGATTATTCCTGACGAATTGTCTTTTTATCGCAAGCTTGGCGTACCGGTTCCAACCCTCTGTCCTGCCTGTCGCACTATAGAGCGGCTCAAATGGAGAAAGGGGATGAAGCTATTTGATCGAATCTGCGATTGCACTAGTGGCACGGTAGAATATCAAAACACTGCGAAGCATTCTCATGGAGATAAATCATGTCCTAATACATTCAAAACCGGCTTTGATCCCAAAGACGGTGATCTGGTGTACTGCGAAGAATGTTATCAGGAAGAAGTGGCTTGAAAACTTCCAGCTCTGTTATTTAATTTTTATATTATGTGGGATAAAAAAGTTTTTACAGAGCTTTTTTCGAAGCACTCCTGCCTGTGTTTTTTTTCTCGATATTTTCATACGGATCGGGCACCTACTCGATAAAAGGTTTTCAAAGGCAGAAATTTTTTGTGGAGTCAGAGAATGATTGGTGTGATAAAACTTCTCTATTTCTTCCGCTAGTTTTTTGCTAAAAAACACCCCAATTATAAAGTCACCAATAACATTGAGATAATACGTGTTTGGGAATAATCTCGTGTCGTTGATGTCTATCGATACGTAGTTATTCGTCCATTTCCTTTTAAATTCTTTATCCAGAGGGGTATTCCCTCCAATTATAAAATAGCCATGTTTTTCTTGTCGCTCGAATTCTGTAAAGATATCTTTTTCAATATCGGTTCTACCAATTATAAAAATTTGATGTGGATTCCATAAAAATGTCGGGCAGTTTTTTGGGATCTGTTCGACGAGGAGATTGAATACATGTGCCCAGTACGTATCACAGCTCAAAAGACTAGGAAAATGATACGAAATTGATTCCTTCTCGTTGAGATCAAAAATAGCATCTCGCACGATCTCCTTTTGTTTTTGGTCCCGGAAAAGCTGATATATCTTTTGAAGCCATACCCTACTTAAAAAATATTTATTTCCTACTTTCGCTACTGTCTCACTGCTTTGTAAAAGCTTGAGGGCAGCATAGACAGCTTGTTTGGTTGTTTTTGGCCTGATGATATTTATGAGTTGTACTAAAGCCGGTCCTTCTGTATAGGGATTTTTTGCCAGTGTTTCCACAATAATATCTTCTATGCTTTGTTTTTTGGATACAATCATAAAGGCAGTATAGTCCATTTTTTTTGACTGGCAAGCATAAAAACTGATCTTTCTATCCTAAATCAATAGTATGTGAGATACTTTGCATTATGGAAACAAGGAACTGTCAAAACTGTAAAAAAGATTTCACCATCGAGCCGGATGATTTTTCATTTTATGAGAAAACAAAAGTACCAGCGCCGACCTGGTGTCCGGAATGTCGGCTGATCCGGCGCATTGCATGTATTAACGGCTTCTCGCTTTTTTACCGCAACTGCGACAAATGTGGTAAGCGTACTCTTTCCATGTACCCGCCTTCACAAAAAATCACCGTGTATTGTCAGCCTTGTTGGTGGGCAGACGATTGGGATGGTACCGAGCATGGGATGGACTATGATCCCTCAAAGCATTTTTTCGAGCAAGTCAAAGAACTTCAAGATAAGACTCCTCATGTGGCGCTCGAGACTACCTACCTTACACTTAAAGATTGTGAGTATTGTAATGCTATAGCCTACAGTAAAAATTGCATTTTGGCTGGCTGGGCGGATTATTGTGAAAATGTTTGTTACAGTGCATTTTTAAATGGCATTAAGGATTCTACTGACTGTCTCCGAATGCAAGATTCAGAACTCTGCTATGAATCAATCGGCCAGAACAAAAGCTACCGAGTGTTTTATTCTCAAGAATGTGATGCCTGTACTGATGTTTGGTTTTCTCGCAACTGCTACAGCTCGACCAACTGCGTTGGATGCGTCAATCTGCGAGGCGCTTCTTATCGGATTTTTAATGAACAATATACAAAAGAAAACTATTTCAAAAAACTTGCCGAATACAGGCTCGATACACGAGATGGTATTGAAACACTAAAAAAGGAAGCAGAAAAATTTTGGAAGGAACATCCATACCGCGCCTACTCAGGAAATACTCTCAATGTGGATGTAACCGGTGAATATGTGTATGAATCAAAAAATGCCCATGATACTTACCTGAGTATGGCAGTTGAAGATAGTCGCTATGTACAATTTGCTACCGTGCCTTCGACCAAAGGCTGTTACGATTATTCTGGCTGGGGCAATAATGTCACATCGCTTTATGAAGTTGCAAATATAGGAGATAACGGAAGTAATTCCAAGTGTTCATATTACTGTTTTCCAGATATTCTCGATACTGAATATTCTATGTGGTGTGTTTCGTCAAAACAAAATTTTGGTTGCGTGAATTTAAAACGTAAACAATATGCCATTTTGAATAAGGTCTACGATAAGGAGACTTATGAGAAATTGAAAGCCGAGATTATTGAAGGTATGAAAGCCCGGCCATTTGTTGACCCACAAGGACAGACGTATACGTACGGTGATTTTTTTCCGCCACTATTCTCTCAATTTGCTTACAATACTTCAAATGCTGCAAAATTCTTCCCAAAGACAAAAGAAGAAGTAGTTGCTGCCGGGTATTCTTATTGCGATGATGAAGAACAACAAATACAAGAAACGCTGCTTGGTGCAGATATACCCCAATCACTTCCTGAGACACCTGATTCGATCGTGAATGAAGTCATTGCGTGCACTACGTGCCCGAAGCGCTATAAAATTTTACCGCTCGAGTTTGATCTTCTTCGTAAGATGAATCTGCCGCTCCCTGTTCGCTGCCCTCGCTGTCGGGATAAAACGCGATTTGAAAAAATCAATCTACCAAGATTGTATGATCGAACATGTAACCAATGTAATAAAGAGGTCAAAACTGCCTTTGCTCCCGACCGACCGGAAATAATTTTTTGTGAAAAGTGTTATCAGCAAGAGATGGTGTAAGGTAAACGATGCCCAGCGATTTTATTTTAGCGTATAAAAAAATAGGGGAGACGCCGCTTGCGTGTTTGGAGCGGGTGCGTGAAGAAAAATCGTTATCAAAAACATTGCCCATGACCTATGCTGGGCGGCTTGATCCGATGGCTGAAGGACTACTCATCATCCTTACTGGAGATACGTGCAAAGATGAAGAGAAAAAGGAATATTTAGCGCTCGATAAAACCTATGAGGCGAAAATAGTGCTTGGTGTAAGCACGGACACATATGATTTGCTCGGTTTAGTTACCAATATAGATCCAAATTACGATCAAGAAAGTGTAAGAGAAAAAATAAAATCCATCTTGCAAGATTTTGTTGGTACGTTTTCCCAGGTTTACCCGCCATATTCCTCAAAGACCGTAGACGGCAAACAGCTTTTTACTCATGCGCGAGAGGGAAGTGAAGTTGATTTGCCACAGCATGAAGTCAGTATTTACAACATTGATGTAGTAGATTATTCATCGATCACGAGTGCTACGCTTTTAAAATACATTAAAGAAACTATTCCCAAAGTTGTTGGTGATTTCCGGCAAGAAGAAATTGTAGAAAAGTGGCGCGAAACGCTGGATCCGGCATTTAGAGAATTTCTAACCCTATCTCTTACGATCTCATGCGGCTCCGGCATGTACGTACGCCAGCTGGTAGATGATTTTGGTAAAAAACTCGATTACCCAGCAGTCTTGTATAGCCTCAAACGCACCAAAATCGGCGAGTTTTCCCTCTAATTCTCCGTTTCGCTTGACTTCGTTTTAAAAATCCGTATACTATTTGTAATAGAACTGATTGAGTTTTTGGTGACTCTATTATATTAGCAGAGCTAATTGGCCTACGATTACTTGCTACAAAACTACATAGCATAGCTTCATAGCCTAATTATAGGAGGTACATTTTAAGTACCGTTGTTTTATATACTATGCCTGATACCACCAAGAAGCGGGAGAAAAAATATTTCTCCAAATATAAGGAGCCATTCGTCGAATTTCCGGACCTCCTTGAGACCCAGCGTGCCTCGTACACTGCCCTCGTCGAAAAAGGCATTGGAGAAGTTTTTAAAGAATTTTCTCCAGTCAATGATTACTCTGAGAAAAAATTCCAGCTTGAATTCGCTGGTTTTTCGCTCGTGGAACCAAAGTTTGATGAGCAGTATGCCAAAGTCAACAAGCTCTCCTATGAAGCGCAGATCAAGGTTCGCGTAAAACTCCAGAACAAGACTCTCGGTACGACCAAAGAGCAGGAAATCTTCATGACAGATATTCCGCTCATGACACCGCACGGTACGTTTATCATCAACGGTGTTGAACGCGTCATTGTGCCGCAGCTCGCCCGCTCATTCGGTATCTTTTTCACTGAAAATGAACTCAAAGCCAAGCGCTTCTTTGGCGCTAAGCTCATTCCTGCTCGTGGTGTCTGGATCGAAATCGAATCTGAAAACGATGGACTCCTCTATGTTCGTATTGATAAGAAGCGTAAATTCCCAATTACGTCTCTTTTGCGTGCGCTTGGGTTTGCGACAGACGTAGAAATGCTTGCCGCCTTTGAGTCCAACAAGCAAGTACAAGATGTGATCAAAATGTCGATCGAGAAAGATCCGGCAAAAGTGCCGACTGAAGCTGCTATTGAAATCTATAAGCGCCTTCGTGATGGCGATCTTGCGACTGGTGAAAATGCTCGCGAATTTATCGCTGCGCTCTTTTCTCCTGAGCGCTATGATCTTTCTCCGGTCGGCCGTTTCCGTTTCAATAAGCGTTTTGACAAGCCAATGGATGATAAAGAGCTTGCTCGCCGCACTATTTCCAAAGAAGATGTTGTAGCTGTGATCGAGCATGTCGTAAAACTCAACAATACTCCTGGCGCCAAAGCTGACGATATCGACCACTTGGGTCAGCGTCGTGTCCGCTATGTGGGTGAACTCCTCCAACAGAAAATACGCGTTGGTATGACGCAGATCAAGCGAAACATTCAAGATCGTATGTCGACTATCGATGCGACAACGACACTTCCAATCGCTATCATCAACCAACGTCCGCTTCAAGCTCGCATCAAAGAATTTTTCACCACCAACCAACTTTCACAATTCATGAACCAGGAAAATATTCTGGCTGAAGTTGAACATCTCCGCACACTCTCCGCACTTGGACCAGGAGGACTCACTCGCGAGCGCGCAGGACTCGAAGTGCGTGACGTGCATACCTCTCACTACGGCCGCGTGTGTCCGATCCATACACCAGAAGGTCCAAACATCGGTTTGATTCTTCACCTCTCCACATACGCTCGCGTTAATGATTTTGGTATTATCGAAACCCCATACCTCAAAGTGAAAGATGGAAAAATCACCAAAGAGATTATTTATTTAAATGCACTTGAAGAAGAAAAATACAACATTGCTCATGCCGGCGTAAAATACGATGAAAACGGCCGCATTATCGAAGAGCGCGTAGAAGCTCGTGTCAAAACTGAGCCAGGTCTTGTCGATCGTGCTGAAGTGGATTTTATCGACGTAGCGACCAACCAAGCATTTTCTATTGCAACTTCAATGGTGCCCTTCCTCGAACATGATGATGCCAACCGCGCACTCATGGGATCCAACATGCAAAAGCAGGCTACTCCATGTATCGTACCTGAAGCCCCACTCGTAGCTACAGGTATGGAAGGTATGGCTTCGAAAGATTCTGGACGACTTATTGTCGCTGAATCAGACGGTACGGTAAGTTATGTGGATTCACGAAAAATCATTATTACTGATACCAAAGGAAAGGATCATGTAAAAAACCTCGTGACATTTTCTCGAACCAACAACTTCTCAGTGTTCCATCAACGTCCATCTGTCATGATGAACCAAAAAGTGAAGAAAGGGGATGTATTGGCTGACATGTCATCATCTGCTGATGGTCAAATCGCGCTTGGGCAAAACGTACTCGTGGCATTTATGTCATGGGGTGGCGCCAACTATGAAGACGCGATCATTCTTTCTGAGCGTTTGGTAAAGAAAAGTAAATTCACTTCTATTTATATTGAAGAATTCGTTTGTATTGTCCGCGATACCAAGCTTGGACCTGAAATCACCACTCGAGATATTCCAAACGTCGGTGAAAATAAATTGAAAGACTTGGACGAAGACGGCGTGGTACGTATCGGCGCTGAAGTTCGTGAAAACGATATTTTGGTAGGAAAAATTACTCCGAAAGGCGAGACTGAACTCACTCCGGAAGAGCGACTGCTCCGTTCGATCTTCGCTGAAAAAGCTCGTGACGTCAAAGACACTTCGCTTCGCATGGAGCACGGTAAGCGCGGACGTATTGTGAACGTAAAAATATTCTCCCGTGACCAAGGACACCAACTTGAAAGTGGCATCATCAAAAAAATCGTTATTGAAGTAGCCCAAATCAGAAATATTTCTGTTGGTGACAAGCTCGCTGGTCGCCACGGTAACAAAGGTGTTATCTCAACCATCATGCCTGAAGAAGAAATGCCATTTATGGCTGACGGTACTCCGATCGACGTGATCCTTACACCGCTTGGTGTGCCGTCTCGTATGAACCTGGGGCAGATTCTTGAAATGCATCTTGGTATGGCAGCGCATACGCTTGGCTATCAAGCGATCGTGCCACCATTCTCTGGAGCGACTGATGCAGAAATTCGTCAGGAACTCGTCAAAGCTGGCATGCCGGAAGACGGCCGCATGAAGCTCTATGATGGACGCACCGGCGAGGCCTTTGAGCAAAATATTGCCATCGGCTACATGTATGTTCTCAAATTGCACCACATGGTGGAAGACAAGATCCACATGCGTTCAATCGGTCCGTACTCACTCATTACGCAGCAGCCACTCGGCGGTAAGGCGCAAGGCGGCGGTCAGCGTTTTGGAGAAATGGAAGTCTGGGCACTTGAAGGATACGGCGCAGCTCACACGCTTCGTGAAATGATCACTATTAAATCAGACGATATTGTCGGACGGTCGGCGACATTTGATTCGATTATCAAAGGCGAACCAATCAAAGAGCCAAACGCGCCAGCATCATTCAACGTTATGTTGAATTATCTCCGCGGTCTTGCCCTTGACGTCGAACTTAAAAAAGAAGGTAAGAAAAAGGAATAAAGTTTCCAATTACTAATTTCTAATTTCTAAACTTCTCTACATATGAAAACAATTGATACATCAGATTTTGATTACATAACGCTTAAGCTCGCATCGCCTGAGCGTATTCGTGAATGGTCCTACGGCGAAATTACGAAGCCTGAAACCATCAACTATCGTACTGGCCGCTCTGAACGCGGGGGACTCTTCGATGAGCGCATCTTCGGTCCGGAAAAAGACTATGAATGTTACTGCGGAAAGTACCGCCGGATCCGCTATAAAGATATTATCTGTGAAAAATGCGGAGTCGAAGTCACTCGCTCAATCGTGCGCCGTGAACGTATCGGCCACATTGAACTTGCGTCGCCAGTCGCTCATATTTGGTTTCTCCGTGGCGTGCCGTCCCGTATGTCGGTCTTGCTCAATATCACTGTCTCAGAACTTGAAAAAGTAATTTACTTTGCCGGCTATATCATTACTCGCGTTCAGGAAGATGAGAAAGAAATGATCATCAAAAACCTTGAGAGCGAGTACAAGAGCAAGGTCAAGGCTTCAAGTGACGAAGCGACTCGTGAGAAATTGAAGGAACTCCTTTCTGCGACCAAAAAAGAAATTGGTGAAATTTATGAAGGAAAAGTATTAAACGAAATCGCTTACCATCACTACTCACTCAAGTATGGTACTTGTTTTGAAGCTTCGATCGGTGCGGAAGCGATCTATTCACTTTTCAAAAACCTTGATCTCGAAAAACTCAAAAAACACACTGAAGCTCTGATCGAAAAAGCGAGTACTCTTGAGCGTGAGAAGCTTGAAAAGCGTCTTTCCCTTATCCGTTCAATGATCACATCAAACATTCGTCCTGAATGGATGTTTTTGACGGTGATTCCTGTTATTCCACCAGCACTTCGCCCAATGGTTGCGCTTGATGGTGGCCGTCATGCCACAAGCGACCTCAACGACTTGTATCGCCGTGTCATCAACCGCAACAATCGCTTGAAAAAACTCAAAGAAATCGGTGCACCAGATGTCATCTTGCGTAACGAGAAGAGAATCTTGCAGGAAGCAGTGGATGCATTGATAGACAACTCTATTGCACGGCAAAATGATGGTGCAGCCATGAGTCAATCTCAGAAGCGCGCCCTCAAATCTCTTTCAGACAATTTGAAAAGTAAACAGGGTCTCTTCCGTCAAAACCTTCTCGGTAAGCGCGTGGACTACTCTGGCCGTTCTGTGATCGTGGTGGGTCCGCAACTCTCGCTTCATCAATGCGGATTGCCAAAGCATATGGCACTTGAACTCTTCCGACCGTTTGTCATTTCCAAAATCTTAGCAGGAGAGCTCGCTTACAATATTCGCGGTGCCAACAAACTTATCGAAGAAGGCGTACCTGAAGTCTGGGCAATACTTGAAGAAGTCATTGCTGGAAAATACGTACTTTTGAACCGCGCGCCGACACTTCACCGCTTGGGTATCCAAGCATTTCAGCCGATCCTGATCGAAGGCAACGCTATCCAAGTTCATCCTCTTGTCTGTCCGGCTTTCAACGCCGACTTCGACGGTGACCAGATGGCAGTCTATGTGCCGCTGTCAGTGGGTGCTCAAACCGAAGCTCGTGAGCTTATGGCGTCAAATAAAAATCTTCTGAAGCCACAAAATGGTGATCCAATCGTTTCTCCGCGTCAGGATATGGTGCTTGGCTGTTACTGGATGACGAAATCGGTTACTGGGGAGCTCGGTGAAGGAAAAATATTTGCAAGTCCCAACCAAGCGATTACAGCTTACGACTTCGGACTTGTTTCTTACCGCGCGAAAGTCAAAGTGCTCGGTACTGATTCTCCGAAATATGCAAAATTTGAAGGCAAGCCGTTTGAAACAACTGTTGGGCGTATTTTGTTCAACAACACATTGCCAAACGATTTCTTGTTTGTGAACGAAGAGATTAGCCAGAAGCGTATCAACGCGCTCGTGGATGAGCTCATCATGCACCATGGCATCGACAAGACTCCACCAGTTCTCGACCGCATTAAAAACTTCGGATATCGCTACAGTACGAAAAGTGGTACGACCTGGGGTATCGACAATGTCCGCGTACCAGAAAAGAAAAAAGAAATCGTTGACCGCGGACGCGCACTTGAAAAAGCTATCACTGAACAATTCAACGAAGGTTTGCTTTCAGAAGATGAAAAATACCGTAAGGTTATTGAAATATGGGAAGGCATCCGCGCTGAGATAGAAAAAGAACTTCCGAAAATGCTCGATCCAAAAGGAGGCGCGTATGACATGATCAATTCTGGTGCTCGAGGTAGCATGTTGAACTTGGCTCAAATGGCAGGTATGAAGGGTCTCATCATCAACACTGCCGGCCGCACGATTGATTTCCCGATCGTACCGTCATACAAAGAAGGTCTCTCTCCAATCGAATACTTCATTACGACGCACGGATCTCGTAAAGGTCTCGCCGACACGGCGCTCAACACTGCGAAAGCCGGATATTTGACTCGACGTCTTGTTGATGTGTCGCAGGATGTGGTCATTACAGAAGAAGATTGCGGTACCAAAGAAGGCAAACATGTTTCAAAAGAAAATGTGCTCGGTGTGGAAATACCACTTGCAAAAAATCTCCGTGGTCGCGTCTTGGCAGAAGATTTGAAAGACAAAGCTGGCAAAACTGTGTACAAGCGCGGATTTTTGGTTACTAAAGAAGAAGCGCAGAAGATAGAAGCTCAAGGATTCGAGGTTGTCTTCGTTCGCTCGCCGCTTACTTGTCGCACAGCTCATGGTATTTGTCAGATGTGCTACGGACTTGATCTGGGTCGCAACAAACTCATTGATCTTGGTGAGGCCGTGGGTATTATTGCCGCTCAAGCGATCGGCGAACCAGGTACTCAGCTGACACTCCGAACATTCCACGCCGGAGGTGTGGCGGGAGTGGACATTACCGCTGGTCTGCCACGTGTCGAAGAAATTTTCGAACGCCGTATGCCGAAAAATCCTGCTGTCGTTTCTCATGCGGACGGAGTGGTACTTGAAGTGAAAGATACTGGTAAAGAAAAAATACTGACCGTGCTCCACGATTCCAAAGGTGACAACAAATCAAACGAAGCTGAATACACGACCTCAGCTCGCCGCATCGTCTTGGTGAAAAAGGGCGATAAGGTCACGAAAGGCCAGCTTCTCACTGACGGATCAGCTGACATTGCCGAAATCTTCAAATATGGCGGCAAAGAGATGGCAGAATCCTATATCATTTACGAAATCAATAAAGTGTACGAACTCCAAGGTGCATCGATTTCTCGAAAACACGTGGAGATTATTATTCGCCAAATGTTTTCTCGAAAAAAGATTAAGCATCCAGGCGATTCAAGCTTTTCACCGAGCGAAATTGTGGAAGCGCTCGAGCTCGTGGACGAAAATGATCGTGTACGTGAAGAAAAAGGCGAAGAAGCTAAAGCGGAAACCATCGTGCTCGGTATTACTGAAGTGGCGCTTACGACAAAAAGTTGGCTCTCTGCCGCATCCTTCCAAAATACCAACCGTGTGCTTATCACCAACGCTATTCGCGGAGGTGTGGATCAGCTCCGGGGTCTTAAAGAAAACGTTATTATTGGCCGATTGATTCCAGCTGGAACAGGATTTCGAAAAACAACAGACGTAGCAACACCAGAGGTCGAAGCGTAACTTGGGCATGTGCCGTCCGGCACAAAAACTATAGACCCACGCATGTCTTCATCCGTAGATCAAATTAAAGAGCGGTTAAGTATCGTTGATGTGATCGGAGGATACATCAAGGTAGAAAAAGCAGGAGCAAATTATAAAGCCCGCTGTCCATTTCATAGCGAAAAAACCGCATCATTTTTTATCTCACCGACTCGGCAGAGCTACTATTGCTTCGGTTGTAACGCCAAGGGTGACATGTTTACATTTGTGGAAGAATTTGAGGGCTTGGATTTTTTGGGGACACTCAAGCTCTTGGCCGCTCGGGCGGGCGTCGAGCTACGTCCGGGTGAACATCAAAATCGCGATGAAAAAGAAAAGCTCTACGACCTCATGGAAGCAGCGGCAGTGTATTTTTCTGATATTTTTGCAAAGACGCCAGAAGCCAAAGCTTATATCGAAAGCCGAGGTATTACAGACGAGACCGTTCGAGCATTTCGGATCGGTTATGCCAAAGATGAATGGCGCGGACTCTTAGAATATCTCCTCGCACGCGGATTCAAAACCGAGCTCATCGAGCGTGTAGGACTTATCAAAAAAATTGATCCATCTACCCGTGCTGGAGAGCCTCAGAAAACAGGGGAGAGTTTTTATGATCGATTCCGTGGACGCATAATGTTTCCGATTCGGGATTCGGGTGGAAGAGTGATTGCGTTTTCGGGTAGATTGCTCGCAGAAAAAGAAAAGGCACCAAAATATCTCAACTCACCGGAAACCGTACTCTTCGATAAATCAAGCGTGCTCTACGGTCTTGATCGGGCAAAAGATGCGATTCGAAAACTAACATTTTCCATTTTGGTGGAAGGGCAGATTGATCTTGTACTTTCTCACCAAGCTGGTTTCCGAAACACCGTAGCGGTGTCTGGTACGGCCTTTGACGGGGCGCTCCATACGGAGGGCGGCGTGACACATCTAGGTCTTTTGAAGCGATTGTCGAATAATGTCGTCATAGCTCTTGATGCTGATCGAGCGGGGCTCGCAGCAAGTCTGCGGACGGCGAAAATTGCACTTTCGCTTGGCATGGATGTAAAAATCGCCGACTTGCCGCTCGGAAAAGATCCAGCTGATATCATCAAAGAAAATCCTGAAACATGGAAGAAAATTATCCGTGAAAGTTCTCGTGTCATTGATTTTGTGCTGTCACGGATCCGCAGAGAAGGTCATCGAGATCGGGCGCTGGCGGCGAAAGTTCGTGATGAAGTATTGCCCCTGGTGGCTGCTCTGCCTTCAGCCATTGAACAAGATCAGGCCTTGAGTACAATCGCACGTGAGACCCAAATAGCCCATGGCGCACTTGAAGAAGATTTTAATAAACTAAAGACAAAGACGGGCGTCGCGGAAGCAGTATCGAGTGCTGAGCCCGTGACACGCGGTCGTAAAGATGCCATACTCGGAAGATTATTCGGAATGATATATTGGCAGGAAAACGCCGAGACACCCCTCTTCTCTCCCACTGAGCTTGGAAAACAAGTCATGAATATTATCGGAGAGAATGAATATACAAAGTGGGGGGTAGAGCATACTGATACGCGGTCAGACCTCGTATTTCAAGCCGAAGCCTGGTATGCGGACTCTGGAACGATTGTCGGAGATCTTGAAGAGCTTTTAGGAAATCTGGAAGAGGAATACCTAACTGAAGCCCTTCTAGAATCCATGCGCGCGCTTCACGAAGCAGAACATAAAAGTAATGCTGAGGAAAGTGCACGATTGCTCGCCCGCTGCCAAGATATTTCAAAACGCATCCATGAAATTAAAGCTCGTCGATTTTTAGAAAAATAATAATATACATACAATGAAGAAAAAAATAAAGAAAGTATCTCCCGTAAAAGCTAAAGCAAAAAAGAAGGTAGTTAAAATAATAAAAAAAATAAAGAAAGTAAAAAAAGTTGCACCGCCGAAGAAAAAGGCTCGCGTGAAGGCCAAGAAAAGCGCCTTTCCGGCAAGTGCGACATCAAACGTCAAAAAAGTGAAACCTTTGAAGGGTCAGACCCTTGAAATGCTTGCTGAAGAAGTGATTGTCAAAGGCCGCAAGCGTGGATTTATCACCTATGACGAGATTTTAAAAACATTTCCAAACATCGAAAACAACGTTCTCTTTCTCGACGAGCTCTACGAAAAGCTTTCCGTCTCTGGTATCGATGTCTTAGAAGGCGGCAATCTTCTTGACATCGATAAGACTGCCGAGAAAAACGAATTTAAATATTCTAAAGATGCAGCGACCTACGATTCAATCCAAATGTATCTAAAGGAAATCGGTCAGTATCCACTCATTGCTGCGTTTGAAGAAAAAGACTTGGCGAAACGAATCGAAAAAGGGGATATTGAAGCTAAAAACTTGCTTGCTCGAGCCAACCTCCGTCTGGTTGTTTCTATCGCCAAAAAATATGTTGGCCGCAGTTCAGATCTGACGCTTCTTGACCTCATCCAAGAAGGTAACCTCGGGCTCTTTAAAGCCGTAGAAAAGTTTGACTGGACCAAAGGCTACAAATTCTCCACCTATGCGACCTGGTGGATCCGCCAGTCGATTACTCGCGCCTTGGCTGACCAATCCCGCACGATCCGTATCCCGGTCCACATGGTAGAAACAATTTCCAAATACAAGCAAGTCTTTCGTCGACTCTCCCAAGATCTCGGCCGCGATCCGCTTGCCGAAGAGATTGCGACGGAAATGGGCATCGATGTAGAGAAAGTCCATGTCATTGAAAATATCAACCAAGATACGGTCTCGCTTGAGCAGCCGATTGGGGACGACGATGAGAAATCTACACGCGGTGAGTTTATTGCGGATGATAAAATACTTCGCCCGGACCAAGATGCAGCGCGACGTATACTTTCAGACCAAGTCAAAGAAGTCCTCGACGATCTTTCTCCGAAGGAGCGCAAGATTCTTGAAATGCGCTATGGACTCTCTGACGGCGTGCAGCATACGCTCGAAGAAGTTGGCTCGGAATTTGGCGTGACCCGTGAACGTATCCGCCAGATCGAAGCCAAAGTGCATGAAAAGCTCCGTACCCACGATAAAATCTCACGCCTCAAAAATTATTTCGATTAATGGAAACTAAAACCTGTCAAAATTGCAAAGTAGATTTCACAATCCAACCGGACGATCTTTCCTTTTATGAAAAAATGAAAGTCACCCAACCCTCTTGGTGTCCGGATTGTCGAATGGTTCGTCGGCTTGTGTGGCGTAACGAACGTAACCTTTTCCGTAGAAAAGATGCTCACACAGGTAAGGATTCATTCTCTGGATTTCCAGCAGAAGCCAATTTGAATACGTATGAGAATGAGTACTGGCATGGAGACGAATGGGACCCTATAAGCTACGGTGTAGATTACGATTTCTCTAAACCATTTTTTAAGCAATTTTACGATCTGTTATCCTCGGTGCCATTGCCCGCAAAATCATCTGCTGGGTTTATGATTAATTCTGATTACTGCAACGAAGCGGGAAGGCTTCGTAATGCGTATCTGTGTTTCGACTCAGACTTTGTTGAAAATTCTGCCTATTTAGTTAAGGCGACAAATATGAAGGATTCTTTTGATTCTCATGAGGTAATTGACAACGAACTCACCTATGAGAATGTTATGGTCTATAAATCTTATAGAACCAACTATTCTTTGGATTGTGAAAGTTGCGTGGATGTGTGGTTTTCAAAAGGGCTTCGTGGGTGTACGAATTGTTTTGGCTGCGTTAACCTCAAAGGCAAATCTCATTATTTCTTTAACGAGCCACTATCGAAACAAGAGTATGAAAAAAGAATATCTGACCTAAACCTTGGATCACATGAATCAATTTTAAAATTGCGTGCTAAAGTTTTAGAATTTTGGCAGAAATTTCCAGTCAAGTATTATCATGGCATACGCAACCTTAATTGTACTGGTGATCGGATTAGTGATTCGAAAAATGTTCTTGACTCTGTTTCGATCCAAGAAGGTGAAAATATGCGTTATTGCCAGATAAGTGTCTTGAAAGCAGCAAACTCGTATGATTGCGTACAGCTTTTTATGGGAATGGAAAATGCGTATGAATGTGTAACCTGTGGGGAAGGAGGATACAATCTTAAGTACTGTTTTAATTGTTGGGGTGAATCACGCGACCTCGAATACTGTGGGTATTGCGTGGGGTCAACTGAATGTTTCGGTTGCGTGGGACTTTCAAAAAAGAAATATTGTATTTTTAATAAACAATATACAAAAGAAGAATATTTTGAATTACGGGAAAAGATTATAAAGCATATGGATGAAATGCCATATGTTGATCAGCTCGGTAGAGTATACACGTATGGAGAATTTTTCCCCTCTGAGTTTTCACCACTTGCATATAATGAAAGTTTGGCCCAAGACTATGTTCCATTAACTTCCGAGCGAGCTAAGGAAAAGGGATTCGTATGGCGTGAACCGAATGCACGAGAATTTCAGACTACAATTCAAGGTAAAGATTTACCTGACTTAATTGATGATGTGTCAGAGGGCATTGGTAAAGAAATTATTGCTTGCGAAGAGTGCAAGCGTGCATATAGAATAGTTCCTATTGAATTGCAATTTTATAAGCGAACTGGGTTGCCGCTACCTCATAAGTGTCATAATTGTAGATTTTTAGACCGATATAAATTTATAAACAAACCCAAACTCCATCATCGCTCATGTATGAATGAGGGTTGTCTCAATGAATTTGAGACCAGCTACGCACCCGAACAGCCAGACATCGTATACTGTGAAAGCTGTTACCAGAATGAAGTGATGTAATACTCGTATACTCCTTCCTGCTGGCGGGCCGGAGTGTATGTATACAAATAGAGAAGCAAATGGAAACCAAAACCTGCCAAAACTGTAAACAAGATTTCACTATTGAGCCAGAGGATTTTGATTTTTACAAAAAACTAGAAGTACCGCCACCCACATTTTGCCCCGAGTGCCGGATGGTCAGGCGTATGAGCTTTTTGAATGAGCGTACGCTCTATAAGCGGACGTGTGATATGACGGGCGAATCTATAGTATCGCTTTTTCCGCAAGACGTCGAAGTACCCGTATATTCACCGAAGGCCTGGTGGGCCGATAGTTGGGATGCAACTGATTACGCACAGGACTATGATTTTTCACGACCATTCTTTGAGCAGTTTGGCTCACTTCTTCGTCGGGTGCCGCAGTTTGCTCTCCAAAACCAATACACTACGCTCGTTCGTACTGAATATGTGAATATGGGTACCTATAATAAGGATTGTTACTTAGTATTCAATACTTCTTATAGTGAAGATTCAAGTTACATTACATTCTCACGTCGAGCAAAAAAATGTCTCGACTTATACGGCACTGGCTCATGTGAACTATGCTATGAATGCACGTATATAGGCGGATGCTATCGCGTACTCTATTCTGATAATTGTGAGGACTGTGTGGATATATATTTTTCAAAAAATTTGTATGGTTGCCAAAACTGTTTCGGTTGTGTCAATTTGCGAAACAAATCGTATTACATTTTCAACAAAGCCTATACCAAAGAATCCTATGTTGAGGAAATAAAAAAATATAATCTTGGCTCATATACTGTTGTTGAGAATTTGAAAGAAAAAGCAACAGCGTTCCACAAGCTTGCTCCAGTGCGGTACATGGATGCCATCCACTGTAAGGATGTTTCAGGCGATCATATGGTAAATGCAAAAAATGTCTTCGATAGTTTTTATATGGTTGGCGCTGAAGATTGCCGGTACTGTCAGTTTGTATCTTTCAAACCTGCACGCGATTGTTATGACATGACTCTTTGGGGTCAAAATGCCACGCGAGTATATGAATGCATGGGGGCGGGGGATAGTGAGGACATGGTGAAATTTTGTTTTGATGCCTGGGCACCGGGAATGAATATTGAATATTCGTATCATATTGTGGCGCCGAATAAGAATATTTTTGGTTGTGTCGGGCTGAAGAATAGAGAATATTGTATTTTAAACAAGCAATATACAAAGGAGGAATACGAAGAGTTAATTCCAAGAATTAAAAAACACATGGATGAAATGCCATATGTCGACAAACGGGGAATCGTATACAAATACGGTGAATTTTTTCCATCAGAAATATCACTTTTCGCGTACAATGAATCACTTGCCCAAAGCTATTTTCCGCTCTCCAAAGAAGAAATGCAGGAAAAAGGTTTTCGTTTTAAGGATAGAGAAGACACACTGCATGCAATCACGCTTAAAGCCCAAGATTTGCCGGATGATATACGATTTGTCGACGAGTCTATTTTAAAAGAAACAATAGAATGTGCAGTTTCAAAACGGGCCTTTCGCCTGACGCCGGCTGAGTTTCAGTTTTACAAAACAATGAACGTTCCGCTTCCGCGACTCCATCCGGATGAACGCCACAAAAGGCGGCTAGCTAAGCAAAATCCGATGAAACTCTGGGATCGACAGTGCATGTGTAGCCAGGAAGGTCATGATCACCAAGGAAAATGCTCCAATGAATTTGAGACCAGCTATGCACCCGAGCGACCTGAAATAGTATATTGTGAAAGCTGTTACCAGAATGAAGTAATATAGAATCTCGTTATACTAGTTTGCTTGTACGCAGGTGGGAACTACGGAGATACTCACTCGGTAAGGCAAAGGGCTGTTTTCTTGCTAAAAATAGTTTTACATGGTACTTTAACTTTGACATATTTCTAGTTCCTTACCTTCACTAAAATCTTTTCCTATGAAAAAAAATTACACTCCTGAATCAGAATATGACCCAATGGCGATTTTTGGGATATTTTATATTCCGATCGTCCTCGGAGGTATTGGTTACATTATTATTGAAACCATTTTTTTAGGTATTAAGGATTTTTTTACGTATTTACTGGATGAATATCATCCAAAAGATAAAATTACCGATCATGATGTGCATGGTTGGGCGCAATAAAATTTTTCATAGAAATTAAAAATTACCCTGCAGTAAAGCAGGGCAATTTTTTTAATTTTCGATCTAAAGCAAAGTCAGATCGAAGGTATTGTTTGAGGTGGTTTGTTTGAAGAGAGTATCAATATATTCCCAAAAGGCTTCGTTGCCTTTTTGTTCAAATGCGCATTCGGCAGCTTGTGCCTCTGTGCGAGCCTTTGGATGAATAGAGTCGAGTGGGAAGTGACGGTAGACCCAATAAATTTGACCTGGATAGGCTTCAAATACCTGCTGCATAGTGGCGTGGAAAGTTTTACAAAATGGACATTCAAGATCAGAGTATTCTATGATCGTAAGTTCGGCATCTGGTGATCCCAATGCATGATCCGATGCTGATACGGGGTCAAGGTCGACGGTGACACTGTCTGTTTTGGTGCCAGCTAAAATGCCGTCGATAGTGCGTTTCATGTCGGTCGGGTATTGTGCATTTTGATAGGGCAGTGCGCCATTCACACTAAAAACTTTCCCATCTTTTGTGAGGATAAAGCTTGCTGGTGTCCCTGATACTCCGGCTTTAGCGCCGCTTTGTGCTTGCGCTTCCACCGTGTCTTTATATTTTTCGCTTTCTAAGCAAGCGCTAAATTTTTTCTGGTTGAGCCCAACTTGTGCGGATATTGTTTTCGCTGAAGCGACTTGGGTGCCCATACCTGGAGATTTAGAGATAATAATTCCTACCATAACAAGAAAACCAGCGATGACGATGGCTCCCGGTATTCCAAGCTTCATTTTTGGGGTATCATTTTGATTCATGTATATATGTATTTATTATTGCTAATTGGTACTACTATTCTACTATATTACCCTTATTTACGCTATTTTGCTCTTTTAAAAGGCCGTAAAAGTCAGTTTTGAGATTAGGGTAATATATGGTATAATACCCATGCTATATAAAATCCATATGCCGAGCGCTCCAACAATCATTTTTTATTGTTTTACGTTTCTTTCTATGTACGTACAGGTCTTCCTGTTAATCACATTTTTTGAAAAGAGGAAACACATTAAATATCAAACCGAGACTATTACCCGCAAGCACTGGCCGACGGCGACCGTTGTGGTACCCTGCTGGAACGAAGAACGTACAATTGCCAAGACGGTCCAATCCCTTCTCTCGGTTGATTATCCGAAGCATCGTTTAGCTATTTTCCTCATAGATAACGGTAGCACCGATAGTACGTGGCGGATCATGAAGCGGTTTGAAAAGTATCCCCAAGTAAAAATTTTCCAAGAAGCTACGCAGGGAAAGCATTATGCAATGAACCTTGGTATCACGAAAGCTACATCGACCTATGTCGGTTGTCTTGACGCTGACTCGTTTGTGCATCCGCAGGCGTTGAAGCGCATCATGACATATTTTGACAACCAAGAAGTCATGGCCGTGTCGCCATCGGTGATCGTGAACAATCCAGTCAGCTTCATACAGCGTGCACAGAAAGTCGAATATGAAATGTCAGTCTACATCAAAAAAGTACTGGGCCTCATCGGTGCGATACATGTCACCCCTGGCCCGTTTTCTATTTATCGAAGGAAAGTCTTTATCGATCTTGGGCTCTATCGCAAGGCGCACAACACAGAAGACATGGAAATAGCCTATCGCATGCAAAAGCATCACTATCGAATCGAACAATGTCAGGATGCCTATGTTTATACCGAAACACCAAAGACTATTCGCAAACTCTACAAGCAACGCTTGCGTTGGATTTATGGTTTTATAAACAATACGCTTGATTATCGATCGCTCTTGTTTCGACCGAAGTATGGGGACTTCTCAT
>JACCDT010966326.1_pt1 | contig 20731 bp, 18 predicted proteins | sample 7446291 | NCBI WGS metagenome assembly JACCDT01 (sample SAMN15323446, study PRJNA562643) | freshwater metagenome | isolation source: river surface water | place: USA:Blue River Watershed | collected 2017-08-17 | reverse complement strand
TCAAACCATGTGAGGTGTTGTTGATGTCTTCCGACGTGCTAGCGAAGTGAATAAATTCACTGGCCTTTAGTAGATCTGGGCGACCAGCTACTTTTTCTTTCAGGAAGTATTCAACCGCCTTCACATCATGGTTTGTAACTGCCTCGATATCCTTAATGCGTTGCGCATCGGCATCAGAGAAGTTTTCTGGCAAAGACAGTAAAAAGGCTTCATCTGCTGCATTGATTTTTGGTACATCTGGCAGACCTGCGGAGGCCAAAGCCAATAACCAATGAATCTCTACAAACACCCGCTGGCGCATAAATGCGGCTTCCGATAACCAGGGGCGCAAGGCATCTAGTTTTCCGGCATAACGGCCATCTAAAGGGGAAAGTGCATTAAGGGTAGAAATAGGCTGACTCACAAATATTGCCTTTACATTGAATGTGTCAATAAAACCTGATTTTAATCGTTCTTGAGGGCAACCCAATTTGGCTGAGATGACTATACTTAGCCACATGAAACTCATCGGATCCCTCACAAGCCCCTACGTACGCAAGGTACGCATTGTTTTCTCGGAAAAAAAGGTTGATGTAGACCTCGAACTCGAGAATGTCTGGGCTGCAGACACCAAAATTGCCCATAACAACCCTTTGGGCAAGATTCCTTGCCTAATTTTGGATGATGGTGAAGCGATTTATGACTCCCGCGTGATCGCGGAGTATGCCGACACCCTGAGCCCTGTAAGCAAGCTCATACCATCCGGTAGCCGGGAGCGGGCTGCAGTCAAAACCTGGGAAGTCCTGGCTGATGGAGTTGAAGACGCTGGTATTTTGGCTCGCCTAGAGGTGACTTTGCGACCACCAGAACAACAAAGTCCCGTCTGGCTTGAGCGTCAAATGGGGAAAATTAACTCCGCATTAGCCCAAATGTCCCGTGAATTAGGCGAAAACGCCTGGTGTCATGGCAACCAGATGACCCTGGCGGATATTGCAGTGGGATGTGCACTAGGTTACCTGTTGTTCCGCTTTCCTAATATCAACTGGCAAGCGCAATACCCCAACCTGGATGCCCTTTATCAAAAGTTAATGCAAAGGCCTTCCTTTGCCGAAACAGCACCTCCGGCAGCCTAAATCCCGTAATTGTTGATTTAGTAGTGAAGAAAACTTAGGCGGAAATAATTCCACCGCCTAAGCATATATCTCCGTCGTACAAAACGGCAGACTGGCCAGGGGTGACCGCCCACTGAGATTCCGGAAAGGCCAATTCAAAACTCAAGGGGCCTTCTGCTCCAGCAGTAAGAGAGCATGCGGAGTCTGTTTGACGATAACGCGTTTTTGCAGAGTACTGGCCTGGCGTAGGAGCTACTCCCGCAACCCAGCTAGCATCTATTGCAGTGAGTTGATTGGCCAATAACCATGGATGTTCGTGACCTTGTGCCACATATAGCGTGTTGTTCGCTACGTCTTTGCGAGCTACGTACCAAGCATCGCCGTTGCCATCTTGACTGCCACCCAAACCAATACCTTTACGCTGACCAAGAGTAAAGAATGCAAGACCCATGTGCTCTCCCACCGTTTTACCCTCAGGGGTTTTAATGGGGCCTGGAGTGCGTGGCAAGTAGCGGTTTAAGAATTCTCGAAAAGGGCGTTCACCAATAAAACAAATACCAGTGGAGTCTTTTTTGCGCGCATTGTGCAAGCCAATTTGCTCAGCAATCTGGCGCACTTCCGTCTTTGGGATCTCCCCAAGCGGGAAAAGAACGTTTGTTAGTTGAGCCTGGGTTAAACGATGCAAGAAGTAGCTTTGGTCCTTGCTGGCATCCAGCGCTTTCAATAACTGCACACGGCCGCCGTGATGTCGAACCCGCGCATAGTGCCCTGTTGCAATCGCATCGGCACCCAAGCTCATGGCATGGTCCAAAAAGGCCTTGAACTTAATTTCAGCATTACAGAGCACATCGGGGTTTGGAGTTCGCCCTGCAGCGTATTCCCGCAAAAATTCTGCAAAAACGCGCTCGCGGTACTCGGCTGCAAAATTGACCGCCTCGACATCAATTCCGATCAGGTCCGCCACGGATACCACATCCAGCCAGTCCTGGCGAGCAGAGCAATACTCATCACTGTCATCGTCTTCCCAATTTTTCATGAAAAGACCAATAACTTCATACCCTTGCTGCTTGAGCATCCAGGCTGCAACAGACGAATCCACCCCTCCAGACATTCCCACAACGACTTTGGATGGTTTTGAGGCGGGTATTGCGGAAGAATTGAGCGGGATCATCAAAAAATGCGAGAATTCAATATAAGCTGAAAACCCCATTGTAGAAGCCTTAACTCAAGTTAGCCTCAAGAGCTCAAATGAGACGGTATAAAACATAAGGGTATGCATATATATGTGTAGTCGCGTATATATACCTAAAATAGATTTTTTGAATCATTAGCATTTGGAGACATGCCATGCGCATAGGAGTACCGCTGGAAATCAGACCCGGGGAAACTCGGGTTGCCGCCACACCGGAAACCGTTAAGAAGCTGATTGGCCAAGGCCATACAGTTGTTATTCAAAAGGATGCGGGTGTTACAGCCAGCCAACCAGACCCTGCGTATGAAGCAGTAGGGGCAACTATTGGTAGCGCTGCCGATGCCTTTGGAGCGGAGATCGTTCTTAAAGTACGCGCTCCTGAAGCTGCAGAGCTAAAGCAGATTAAATCAGGTAGCGTGCTCCTTGGCATGCTCGACCCATTTGATAACGACAATATTGCCGCCATGGCTGCGCAAGGTGTGACCGCATTCTCTTTAGAGGCTGCTCCACGCACTACTCGCGCCCAAAGTATGGATGTTCTATCTTCACAAGCCAATATCGCTGGCTACAAAGCAGTGATGGTCGCTGCCAATGAATATCAGCGCTTTATGCCAATGCTCATGACTGCAGCGGGAACCGTTAAAGCAGCACGCGTACTGATCTTGGGTGCTGGTGTTGCCGGCCTCCAGGCGATCGCAACTGCAAAGCGCTTAGGTGCCGTCATCGAAGCGTCCGATGTACGCCCTGCCGCTAAAGAACAAATTGAATCTCTCGGCGCTAAGTTTGTCGACGTACCTTACGAGACAGACGAAGAGCGCGAAATCGCTCAAGGCGTTGGTGGCTATGCCCGTCCGATGCCAGAAGCTTGGATGAAACGTCAGGCAGCGCTCGTTGCTGAACGTGCTCAACAAGCTGACATCGTGATTACCACTGCTTTGATTCCAGGTCGTAAGCCACCAGTCCTATTACACAGCGATACCGTTGCCAACATGAAGCCAGGCTCGATCGTGATCGACTTAGCAGCTGGTCGCGGCGACAACGGTTCAGGTAACTGCCCCTTGACAGAGGCTGACAAGATTGTCGTGAAAAATGGTGTGAAGATTATTGGCTACACCAACCTAGCTAGCATGGTAGCTGCAGACGCCTCCGCTCTGTATGCGCGTAACTTGCTCGACTTCATGAAGCTAATCGTTGACGCAGAAGCGAAGTTAGTTATCCCAACGGATGACGATATCGTTACCGCCTGTCTCATGTGCCGTGATGGCCAAGCCATCCGTAAAAACTAATAGAAATCATTCGAAGGAAATATCATGGATCTCGCTGCTTTTCAAAGCATCCTTACAGTCCAAAACATCACCGTGTTTGTATTGGCCATTTTTGTTGGCTACCACGTAGTTTGGAACGTTACCCCTGCACTCCACACTCCACTGATGGCGGTCACTAACGCTATTTCTGGAATCATTATTGTTGGCGCCCTACTTCAAACTGAAGTGATTGGTGGCGATGAGATCACTCTCACCAGCATCATTGGTGCGGTGGCAGTCTTCTTAGCGTCAATCAATATTTTTGGTGGCTTTATGGTCACCCGTCGCATGCTTGAAATGTTCAAGAAAAAAGCTCCCAAGGCTGATGCGGCTGGAACTAAATAAAACTAGAACAAGATCTTATAGAGACCACAATAATGTCAAACATAACCGCGATTTCCTATCTCATTTCCTCGGTGCTCTTCATCCTCGCTCTGCGTGGTTTGTCCTCACCAACAACTTCACGTCAAGGCAATACCTTCGGCATGATCGGCATGCTGCTTGCCGTAATTACCACCTTCATGATTCCTGACTTCAAGCCAGTCTTCTCATTGATTATTGGTGCGATTGTTGGTGGTGCTGTCATTGGAACAATTGCCGCTAAGCGAGTGCAGATGACCAAGATGCCCGAGCTCGTAGCGCTCATGCACTCCTTTGTTGGCTTATCAGCTGTATTGATCGCTATCGCAGCGGTATACAACCCAGTCCACGACCATACTGGCGCACAAAAGATTGAACTCTTTATCGGTGCATTTATTGGCGCAATCACTTTTACTGCTTCAGTAATCGCTTTCGGAAAACTCTCCGGCAAGGTCAGCGGCAAGCCAGTGACATTTGCAGGCCAACATTTACTCAACCTCATTCTTGCGGTTGGTATGGTTTCTGGTGGCGTCATGTACTTCATGACAGGCAGTCACGAAGCATTCTTGGTAATGTGTGCAATTGCATTGGTGTTGGGCGTGACATTGATCATTCCAATCGGCGGCGCAGACATGCCAGTTGTTGTGTCAATGCTCAACAGCTACTCTGGTTGGGCTGCGGCTGGTATTGGTTTCACTTTAAATAACCCAGTCTTGATCATCGCTGGAGCTTGCGTAGGTTCTTCTGGTGCAATTCTGTCTTACATCATGTGTAAGGCAATGAACCGCTCTATCTTGGCAGTATTGCTTGGTGGCTTTGGTGCTGAAGCTTCTGCTGGTGGCGCTGATGATGGTGGTCCAAAGAACTACAAAACTGGCTCTCCAGAAGATGCTGCTTTCCTTATGGAGAACGCTGACACAGTCGTGATTGTTCCAGGCTACGGCTTGGCAGTTGCTCGCGCTCAGCATGCTCTTAAAGAATTGACAGAGAAGTTAACTCATCACGGAGTTACCGTGAAGTACGCGATTCACCCAGTGGCAGGTCGTATGCCTGGTCACATGAATGTTCTCTTGGCCGAAGCTGAAGTGCCGTACGATCAAGTGTTTGAGATGGAAGATATCAATAGTGATTTCGGTCAGGCTGATGTAGTGTTAGTACTTGGCGCGAACGATGTGGTGAACCCTGCCGCCCGCACGCCTGGTAGCCCGATTTTTGGAATGCCAATCTTAGAGGCATTCAAGGCTAAAACGATCATCGTCAACAAGCGCTCCATGGCTGCAGGTTATGCTGGTCTAGATAATGAGCTTTTTTACATGGACAAAACGATGATGGTCTTCGGTGATGCAAAGAAGGTTGTAGAAGACATGGTCAAGTCTGTCAGCTAATGTAGACAGACTTCAGATCCAAGGGCGGTAAATCAAAGTGGCTAGTATATAAATTTACTAGCCACTTTTTTCATTATGAAATCCCCGGAATCTCCAATGACATTGCTGAAATTTTTCCTAATAGCTTTTGTGCTGGTACTCCCCCAGCATGGTCATGCCGATGACAGCCGTAAACACTATTACACCGATATCCCAGGCATTGAGGCTAATGTTTTAATCAAAACCACAACATCGTGGAATGGTGCCAAGCTACCTTCATATGGTGAGGGTCAACCTGAAATCACCATCATTCGCTATAGATTTGCTCCGGGTGCATCAATACCAATGCATATGCACCCCGTCATTAATGCCGGCGTTTTACTTCAGGGTGAGCTACATATCTTTACAAAAACTGGAGAAAAAATATCACTGAAGGCCGGCGAGCCACTCGTTGAACTTTTTAAAGAATGGCACTACGGTTCAAATCCAGGCGTTGAACCAGTCGACTTAATTGTTGTCTATGCGGGAACGGTTGGAACTCCCCTAACCATTCGGGAGAAGTGAGTTCGAAAAATCATCAATATCGAATAAAAGCCGCCTACGGGCGGTTTTTTATTGCGTTAAGATATCAGCAGGCGCCTCTAGAGCGCTAAAAATAACATTAATACGAGACAAAAATGAATATCAAAAAATACTTACTCTTAGTAATGAGTTTGGCTTGGATCACATCCGCTCAAGCTCAAAATACGTATCCCAATCGACCGATTCAAATGATCATGCCTCTACAAGCTGGAAGCGGCGTTGATATTTTGATGCGCCCTATTGTGCAAAAGATGGGTGAGAACTTAGGTCAAGCCATCACGATTGAAAATCTTCCTGGGGGCGCTGGTTTAATTGGGGCAACCAAAGTAGCCCAAGCCAATTCGGAAGGCTACGTATTGGGTGCCTTTAATGACAGCATCTTGACGATGCTACCCAATCTTCATAAAAAGATTGATTACGATCCAGTTCAAAGCTTTACGCCGATCTCGGAGGTAGCAGCCATTACTTTCGTGATGGTAGCTAATCCATCTTTTCCGGGAAACACGGCCGCTGACTTGGTGCGCATAGCCAAAGAAAATCCAGGGAAAATTGATTACGCCTCAGGCGGTAATGGCTCACCTCAGCATATCGGTATGGAAATCTTTCGTCAGTACACCGGAGCCCCATTAGTGCACATTCCCTATCGCGGAGCTGCGGCAGCAGTGACTGATGTGATGGCGGGGCAGGTTCCTGTGGTGATTAGCGCTTTATCAGTTGTTCTCCCCCACATTCGATCGGGAAAGCTAAAGGTGCTAGGCATCACCAGTAAATCACGCTCGCCGCTACTACCAAATACTCCAACAGTCAGCGAGAGCGTTAAAGGCTATGAGTTCTCAACCTGGGGTGCCATCGTTGCACCTAAAGGTGCATCTCCAGCAGTTGTTAGCAAACTCAATGATTCCTTGGCATTAGCCCTGAAGGATCAGAAGCTACGCGATCAACTAGTCCAGCAGGGTTTTGAATTTGTACCGTTGGGACCAGATCATTTAAAAGAAATGATTGCCCAAGGTTTGGTAAAGATGAAAAAAGTCATCAAAGATGGTGGCATACAGCCAGACTAATTACTGACACTCGAAACACTTCAATAAAAAACGCCTGGTCTTTTGAACCAGGCGTTTTAGTTTCTACAGCTAGATAGCTGAGGAAATTTACAGCAATTACATCATGCCGCCCATTCCACCCATACCACCCATGCCGCCCATATCAGGCATGCCACCACCAGCGGAATCATCCTTTGGTGCTTCGCAAATTGCGCAATCAGTAGTCAACAATAAGGCTGCAACAGAAGCGGCATTAACTAATGCAGTTTTTGTTACCTTAGTTGGATCGATCACACCTTGAGCTACGAGATCGCCGTATTCACCAGTTGCTGCGTTGTAACCATTATTGCCCTTGCTAGCCAATACTGCGTTAACAACTACGCTGGCTTCGTCGCCTGCGTTAGAAACGATGATACGAATTGGCTCTTCCATTGCGCGCAATACGATGTTGATACCAGCGTCTTGGTCAGCGTTATCGCCTTTCAAGCCTTTGATACCTTGCATTGCGCGTAACAATGCTACGCCACCACCAGGAACAATACCTTCTTCAACCGCTGCACGAGTTGCGTGCAATGCATCGTCACGGCGGTCTTTCTTTTCTTTCATCTCTACTTCAGTAGCGGCACCAACACGAATCACTGCAACACCACCTGCCAATTTGGCAACGCGCTCTTGCAATTTCTCTTTGTCGTAGTCACTAGTCGCTTCTTCGATCTGAACACGGATGTTCTTCACGCGCGCTTCGATTGCTTTAGCATCGCCAGCACCATCAATAATGATGGTGTTTTCTTTGCCTACTTCGATACGCTTTGCTTGACCCAAATGCTCAAGAGTTGTTTTCTCGAGTGTGAGGCCGATTTCTTCAGCAATCACTGTACCGCCAGTCAAGATTGCAATGTCTTCCAACATCGCTTTGCGACGATCGCCAAAGCCTGGAGCCTTAACAGCACAAGTCTTGATGATGCCGCGAATGTTGTTTACAACCAAAGTTGCCAAGGCTTCGCCTTCAACATCTTCCGCAATGATCAACAATGGACGACCAGACTTCGCTACTTGCTCGAGCACTGGGAGCAAATCACGGATGTTGCTAACTTTCTTATCAAACAAGAGAACGTATGGAGTTTCCAATACGGCAACTTGTTTTTCAGGTTGATTGATGAAGTATGGGGAGAGGTAACCGCGGTCAAACTGCATACCCTCAACCACTTCAAGCTCATCTTCCAATGACTTGCCATCTTCAACAGTGATAACACCTTCTTTACCTACTTTTTCCATTGCTTCAGCAATACGCTGACCAATGCTGTGGTCGCTGTTAGCTGAGATTGAACCAACTTGAGCGATTTCTTTAGTAGTTGTGCAAGGCTTGCTGATCTTCTTGAGCTCTTCGATTGCAGCTGCAACCGCCTTATCAATACCACGCTTCAAGTCCATTGGGTTATGACCTGAAACTACGTATTTCATGCCTTCGCGAACGATAGACTGAGCCAATACAGTAGCGGTAGTTGTACCATCACCAGCGATGTCATTAGTTTTAGAAGCAACTTCCTTAACCATCTGAGCACCCATGTTCTGGAGCTTGTCTTTGAGTTCGATTTCTTTTGCTACGGATACACCATCTTTAGTGATAGTTGGGCCGCCAAATGAACGCTCGATAACCACATTGCGACCTTTTGGTCCCAAAGTTGTTTTTACTGCGTTCGCAAGAATGTTTACGCCTTCTACCATCTTGGTACGGGCGTTATCTCCAAATACGACGTCTTTTGCTGCCATGATTGAGTTCCTTTCTTAGGTACCGATTACTTCTGTACAACAGCCATGATGTCTTCTTCGCGCATTACGAGAAGCTCGTCGCTGCCGACCTTAACTGTTTGACCTGCATATTTGCCGAATAACACGCGATCGCCAACTTTGACGTCTGGTGCATTCAATTTGCCGCTGTCATCACGTTTGCCTGGACCAACTGCCAATACTTCGCCTTGATCTGGCTTTTCAGCAGCAGCGTCCGGAATGATGATTCCAGAGGCAGTTTTTGATTCTTGATCTAAACGTTTAATGATTACGCGATCATGTAAAGGACGCAGATTCATTCCTTCTCCTATGTTAGTAAGTGTTAACTAATTAAAAAACCAATATAAATCAATGTATTGCAATCTCTTAACACGAAGGCAACAAGCTTTTCAGCTGAAAAAGCCTGTTTTAGCACTCGCGTGTAGGGAGTGCTGATTATATAGGTCTGATTCCAGGGATTTCAAGGGCAAATTCACCTTAAATTTCAAATAAGCATCCCGCGCTTTCTATAATAGAGGCAGGCAAGTAGGTAGATTCCTACATATAAATAAGCTTTAAGCCCTTACCCCTCCAATCTGTCCTGCCTAGACTGGCTATTCAATGATTGGAGAATGCTGATGAGCCCGAAATCCCGGCTGTACACGCTTGTAAAGGCCTGGAAGAACAAACCCTTCCAAGAAGTGCGCGATGTTTGCGGCCAGCCTTGGCTAGGCCTTAGCGGCGAAGCGCTCGAAGAACACCAATCCTGGTCCCAGCGACAAGCGATTAGTAACGAACCCATCTTTAATAAGCAAGGAAGTAAGCTGACGAGCTCTTTATTTAGACCATTACTGACTGCCACCGACAAACAGCTCCTCAGGTTATTTATGGAGGGCCTGGACACGATCACATATTGGTACCGCAGTGGTCGCTTCATTCCGGGCATCTTACCTATGCCTGCGCAACACCTAGCATCCAACAGCTTCATAGATGCTTTAAGCGACCTGCTTCTGAATTGTCGATTGCCTGTTGGTCTCGTCAACTTGGGAGTGCACAAACTCCAGGATGCTGACTCCATGGATTCCTGCGTGGAAGGCTTATTGCGAATGCGTCGCCTTGGCGTCTTAATCCATCTGCTCGATTTTTCTGGAACTAGCGCACAAATTAACTGGATAAAGCAGATGGAGCCTGAGGGTATCCATATCGAGATAGGGCAATTCCGTGCCGAGGGTTTGCCAAACGAAATGATTTCTCTTGGTCAGAAATTCCATACCGAAATCTATGCCAGCAACATCACACTGGTAAAGGATTTAGAAAATGCCATGTCAATCGGTGCACACCACTGCTATGGCGAACTAATGATGCCGCCGATAAGTCGACATCAAATACTACACACGAGCGATAGTCGCATCGCCAAAGCCATTTTTTCGCTGCACCCTCATAAAAACCTAAATGGAGACAAGTAATGAGAAAACGCGTGATGTTGGTAGATGATCATCCAGCTATGCTGATGGCATTAAAAAGTATGTTGCAGGATCAATTGCTTTTTGAAATAGCAGGACAGGCGCAACATGGAGAGGAGTGTCTACGCTCAATCAAAGAAGTGAATCCCAATATGGTGATCTTGGATTTAGATATGCCCAAGACCGACGGCTTTGATGTCATTCGCCGAATTGGCTTGATGCATCCCGAAGTTCGTATTCTGGTGTTATCTAGCCTAGATGAAGCAGTGTATGGAGGCAGAGTGCGATCTCTTGGTGCGCATGGCTTTGTCAATAAGACCGCTGGCGCTGACGTCATTTTGGCTGCATGCGTTGCCATCTCGCAGGGATACACCTTCTTCACGCATGGGAAAAACGGTAACACCTCCTTAAGTGATAACGATAAGTTGGCGCTGATATCTGATCGCGAGCTACAGGTCATGAAGTATCTCGGCAAGGGGAATACAAACCAACAGATATCGGACTTACTGCACATTAGCAATAAGACGGTGGCAACCTACAAGACAAGAGTCTTTGACAAACTCGGAATTAATAATATTGCTGATTTGATCTTGTTCTGCCGCATGAACAACATCATCGAAAGCTAAAACCAATATGCATCGATTCATATTGAAAAACATGTTGGCAGTCTGCTGCTCTTATGCAAGCCTGACGCAGGCTGGGCCATTTAGCACTGCAGAGCAATCATGGATCGATGCTCATCCCATTGTGCGATTTAGCATTCATGAAAAATACGCACCCTATCTTGACCAAGCTAGCAATAGAGAAAGTCCAGGGGTATTTAGGACATTGTTGTCAAAAATTGAAGAATGTACTCGGCAACAATATGTACCAGTATGGAGAAAGACTGACCAAGAAGGGCTAAAGCAACTCGGTAATGGCGAAGTAGATTTCATCATCGACCCGCCGAGTATTAACGATCAGATCTTAAAATTCGGATCTCTCTCGGAAGCTATTTTCTGGGGATATGATGCCGTGGTCACTCAAGCTTCAAACAAACTGGACTCGCCTAGTGTGAACATTGCCTACTTCGATCGCGGTTTTGAGAGCGCGCCCTCTCAAACCAATGGCCAAAGCAAAGACAATGTGCGGCCTCCTAAGGACTTGATTCAATCCCTCATTAAAAGCGACATTGAGGCACTCGTCATGCCGATTCGTCTGGCACGTCAACTCATCCACAGATCACAAAATGTAGAGCTAAAAATAGATGGTCTATATAGTCGTGATCCTTTTGCCTATCGCTGGTTGATCTCCAATCATGATGAGCCCTTGCATGATGTTCTGGGCCACTTTCTAAATGATCTAGATCCTATCGCATCACGACAGCTATTTGCATTCGGTGATGAACCTAAACCAACATCAACCATATTGCCCTGGCTAAGCGCCATCTCTGTCTTGATTATTGGCGGGCTAATGTTCTACCAACTCCAAAGAAAGTATTTTCATCAGAAGAGGGCTACGTTTGAGTTACTCCGCTCTAAGAACTTAGCCGAAAAAGCGAATGCAGCTAAATCTGCTTTTTTGGCAACGATGAGCCATGAAATTCGTACGCCGATGAATGCTATTTTAGGAGTACAGGAGCTACTGCTCGGAAGCGAGCAATTTCCTCAAAAAGATAAACCGCTGCTCAAGAGTGCTCAAGCTTCTGCTGAAGCGCTTTTGGGCATGCTCAATCAAGTCCTGGATATTTCGAAGATTGAGGCTGGCAAGCTCACGCTCAATCTAGAGCCTTGCAACCCGCATCAGTTAATCATGGATATTCATGCGGCGTTTTCTATAGTCGCCAAAAAAGAAGGTCTATTGCTCCATACTTCAATTGACCCCAGAATCGCCGAAGTGCTCATGATTGATTCCTTGCGTCTTCGACAAGTTCTGCAAAATTTACTGAGCAATGCAATCAAGTTCACCACTGAGGGCGAGGTCTACTTTTCTATCACTGTTCTCGCAGATGATCATGCTGGCCAATTGCTAGAGTTCAGAGTGATTGATACTGGAGTCGGAATGGGTAGCGATCAAATCAAACTGGCTCTGCAGGCTTTTGAGCAATTACCCGCCACCCAAGAGTCTTACTTATCGGAGCAAAAGAGGGGGACAGGACTTGGGCTCACCATCACCAATCACCTGGTGAACTCGATGAATAGCCATCTCTATTTTGAGAGTGCTCCAGGCTTTGGAAGCAATATCCACTTCTCAGTAGCCTTTCCTAGAACTAGTATTGCAGCTACGCAGGCCGCAGACTTTGTTTCACTCAAATCATCAACAACAGGCTTAATCTCTAAAAGGCCGGGTCGAAAGAACTGTGGCATCCACGCTTTGGTAGTTGAGGATCACCCAGCTAGTCGCCAAATTTTGTCACTGCAATTAGAGGCGCTTGGTATCAATACTTGCATCTGTGAGAATGCTACAGTTGCGCTAGAGCTAATCAAAGACCATCATTTTGATCTCATGCTGACAGATCAGTCTATGCCCGGAATGCAGGGTTCTGAATTGGCTAAACAAATTCGATCTCTAGGTAACCGTGACTTAATCATCATTGGCGTCACTGCTGACATTTATGCCCTAGACTCACGCCATCAATTTTTATCCGCAGGCATGAATGGCGTTCTCATCAAACCACTAAGCTTGGGCGCTCTTGAGAATGAACTCATGCGTTATTTTGAATCGAGTAAAAATTTAACTTGCAGTAATGAGGCTTATTCGTTTGATGCCTTCTCCAATCTCATTAAAGAGGATCCCCATCAAATCATCGTCATCTTGGAAGAGGTTGAAAAAGTTCATTTGGACGCCCTGATGCAATTACGCCGAAACAATAATCAAGCTCCGCTTGATGAAGCCCAATTTCAGAGCCTAGTTCATAAAGTCAAAGGTGGGGCACAACTGCTACAAGCCACTCAATTTGTCCAAGCTTGCCAAGAGCTTGAGGTCGGCGGCGTTCTTTTGGAGCGTATCGAGCAATTTATCGCATTACTTGAAGAACAAAATCAGACTATTGAGGCTTACAAGAAAAGATATCGGGGGTGGTTTAGCTAGGTCTGAAGATCTTGCGCGCCAAGGTTTATCCTATGGGGAATGCATACTCGAAACTATTCGCTTGCCAATACTGTCCTACTGGCCAGCGTATTGACCTGCCTACTGCTCAGTCCACAGGTGCATTCGGCCGATCTGGTCTCCCAAGCAAGCGCCCTTCAGTACATCCCTAAAGCTGTAGCCGCTAGCCTTGAAAAGAGCCAGATCCCTAAAGAGGCAATCAGCATTTCAGTGGTAGAGATTGAACCGGGACGGCCTGGGAAGGTAACGGGGAAAACAGAGCTGGATTGGCGCTCAAAGCAGGCCATGAACCCTGCTTCCACTATGAAGCTCATCACCACTCTCACTGGCTTGGATGTATTGGGCCCGCAATATCGCTGGCGTACGAATGTGTACACCGATGGACTTATTCGTCAGGGAACCCTCAAAGGCAATCTATATTTACAAGGCACTGGTGATCCAAAGCTAGTGCCCGAAGAATTCGCCAAAATGATGAAGGCTTTACAAAATCTGGGTATCCAGAAAATTGATGGCAACCTGTTCTTTGATAGGAGCGTATACGCCCCCAGCGTCATGGAACACAACACCATTGATGGCGAATCTTTGCGCGCCTATAACGTACCGCCCGATCCCCTGCTATACGCTTTTAGAACGCTTTCATTTCAACTGGGCAAATCGCGCACCGCAGACTTTATTGATATAGGCTATACACCACCATTATCTCAACTGAAAGTAATCAACCAAATGCAGTTAGTTGATCAATCTTGCGATAACTGGAAAAGCAATATTCGCTTTAACCTCGATCCCGAAGGAGATGTGGCCACTACCAATCAACTTCTGACGGCACAGTTCTCTGGCAGCTTTCCGAATACTTGCAAGGGTGTGAGTTACAACGTCGTTGCTTTGGATGCTAATACCTTTCTTACGCAAGGATTCGCTGCAGCTTGGGAATTATCTGGTGGAACGTGGACTCAAGCACCCATCGGAAGGTCTGGCACCGTTCCCCTAGCAGCACGATTGCTGTTGCAGTTTGAAGGCATTCCTTTAGCTGATGACGTACAAGATATTAATAAGTACTCCAATAATGTGATGGCCAGGCAATTGATGCTGACTTTGGCATTAGAGAAAATAGGTAAACCAGCAACCACTGAAAATGGTGAGCTCGTGATACAGAGTTGGCTAAAGGGCTTAGGTCTGCAATTCCCGGAACTCGTGATTGAGAACGGCTCCGGCCTATCTCGAAATGAAGCAATCTCTGCCGAGCATATGACGCAATTACTCGTTGCGGCTCGCAATCTTTCTGTGGCTGATATTTTTTACAACAGCCTACCAATTGCAGGCACAGACGGCACCATGAGAAATCGTCTCATGGCCCATTTACGGAAATTTCTACATTTAAAGAAAAAGCCTGAAGCGCGAATTAAGACAGGGTCACTTGCTGATGTCCGAGCAATATCCGGATATGTGATGAGTAAGTCTGGAAAGATGTATGCGGTGACCTCATTCATTAACCACCCCAACGCTTGGAGAGGTTTAGAGGCGCACGATCAACTATTGGCGTGGTTACTTGATGATGGCCCAGAGCCAAAACATGCACGCTGAAGTCGGTCTCTCACGCCGTCCCATTCTTCCCCCGGAGGCGGCTCCGGAAATAGAATCAAATCCCAGCCCTGCTGATCTAAATCTCGTAATGAGCGATATAAACGACTTGCAAATGTAGCGCTATCACTGGGCACAATGACTTCCTCAAAGTGCACGGATGGATGTCCATCCTCTCCTAGCGAAGAATCTGAGTCCCATACTGCAACCGCTACCCGCGATTTGATATCCGGAAATTCACTAAGCGCATCCAAGACTCGACCTGGGGCGTACATTCTTAATGGGGTTGTCGGGGCGTAATGGGCACGTAGACTGCCAGAGACCCTTGGCATATCGCCGCCCTGCTTGCTTGAACTGCCTTCACCAGGCATATAGACTTTAATGCCCGTCTTAGTAAAAATTTCTCCGGGAGTAATCAGCCCTGGGCGCAATAAGACTGGGTGATCGCCTGAAGATAAATCAATGATGGTCGATTCAATACCGACCTCACAATCACCGCCATCCAAGATCATCAGATCCAACATGCCCTCAAACTCACTACGGACATCGGCAGCACTCGTAGGGGATACTTTTCCGAAACGATTGGCCGAAGGAGCCACTACTCCACCCTTAAATTTACGGAGTAACTCTTGCGCAATGGGATGGGCGGGTGCGCGAATGGCTACCGTATCCTGACCACCCGTAAGTTCATGTAAAACACTTTTATCTTTTTTAAAGACTAGAGTCAGTGGGCCTGGCCAAAAAGTATTAATGAGCTTTAATGCATCTTCTGATAAATCTCTTACCCACGGCGCTAGAACTGGAACCCAATCAACTTGAGACTGATCAAACTTGTCAGGAGCCGCCAAGTGAACAATCAGCGGATGATTAGAGGGCCTGCCTTTAGCAGTAAAAATCTGTTTGATTGCATCGGGGTTTTTTGCGTCCGCCCCTAAGCCATAAACGGTCTCAGTCGGAAAGGCGACCAAGCCGCCGTCTCGCAAAGTTTGTACCGCTTCGTTAATTACTGCAGATGATTGCAGTACGCTACTCTCGCTGGACATTTCTAGGGCTCGATCCCTAGTTCAATTGCGACAGCTGCGCAATTTTGGCGAGCTTGGTTGAGTGACTCGCCCAAACAGTTGATGTGACCCATCTTGCGACCCATGCGTGGATCAGATTTGCCATATAGATGTAGCTTGGCATCCGGATGAGAAAGCACCTTATCCCAAGCGGGCTCGCGCACCTTATCTTCGCTTCCTTCGTACCAAAGATCTCCTAAGAGATTGAGCATAGAAACTGGGGCTAGCAAGCGTGTGTCGCCCAGCGGTAGACGCGCCATGCTTCGGACCTGTTGCTCAAACTGACTGCTCACACAGGCATCCATAGTGTAGTGGCCTGAGTTATGTGGGCGTGGGGCAATTTCATTTGCAACGATGTCGCCGCTCTTGAGCACAAAGAACTCAACACATAAAACACCCACGTAATCAATTTTACGAATCAGTGCTTTAGCAGCTTCAATAATTTTTTTCTCTTGAGCAGGCTTGAGTGATGGCGCTGGCACAGTAGAGGTATGCAAGATACCGTCACGGTGAATGTTTTGAGAAACAGGATATGCCACTACCGCATCATCGTATCCACGCACCACCAAAGCCGATACCTCAAAATCTAAATCCATCCGCTTTTCAAGAACACAAGGCACTTTACCCAATTCAGCCCAAGCAGCCACTAGATTGGCAGAGTCATAAACCGTAATCTGACCTTTGCCGTCATAACCCATGCGAGCGGTTTTCAGGATACCCGGAAATAAATCTGCAGGAACGTGTGCAATATCCGCATCATGCTCAATCACACAGTAAGGCGCAGGACCAATATTGGTTTCTGCTTTCCAGGTAGCCAAGAACTTTTTCTCGGCAACGCGGTTTTGAGCCAAAGATACGCAACTACTGCGAGGCGCTACGAAAACGCCTAAAGATTCCAACTCGTCTAAAGCTTGCGCAGGAACATTTTCAAATTCAGTACTGACCGATTTGCATAATGTCGCCATCTCTTTTAATGCAGCAGAGTTAGTGTAATCAGCTTGAATAAATTTTTCAGCAATAGAGCCGGCAGGACTGTCAGATCCAGGATCCAGAACGCAGACCTTGTAGCCCATCGCTTGAGCAGCCTGTGTAAACATCCGCCCCAATTGACCGCCACCTAAGATTCCCAAATACGAGCCCGGCAAAATAGGCTCCAAACGATCTGCCATCTTCTTAATATCCCGGCAAGTTCATAGCGCGTGCAGTATCGGACTGCTTCGCACGAAACTCTTCTAACTGTTTTGCTAAGGCAGAATCATTGACTGCCAAATTGGCAATCACATGCAAAGCTGCGTTTGCAGCACCAGCCTCACCAATCGCAAATGTTGCCACTGGAATGCCCTTAGGCATTTGCACGATGGAATACAGAGAGTCTTCACCGCGCAGATATTTACTGGCAACCGGAACGCCATAAATTGGAACAATGGTTTTTGATGCCAACATACCTGGCAAATGCGCAGCGCCACCAGCGCCAGCAATAATCGCCTTGAGGCCATTTTTGGCAGCATTTTCTGCATAGGCAAACATGTCATCCGGCATACGATGAGCAGAGACCACTTTAGCCTCGTGAGCAATACCAAATTGCTCCAGCATTTGAGCGGCATGCTGCATGGTGTCCCAATCTGAATTGGATCCCATTACTATTCCAACTACTGGCTTTTTGCTCATTTACCTCTCCAAATGCCCTGATTTACAACATTAATCTATCTAAGGCCTTATTATCCCAGCCTTTTTAGGGCTCCCAGCAAATTAGACCTTAGTTAAGCGAGCGAGGGCTTCACGGTACTTTTCTGCCGTTTTATCAATCACATCCTCCGGCAAAGCAGGCGCAGGCGCCGTTTTTGGCCAAGGCTTACCATCAATCACGGCTGTTTCGAGCCAGTCCCGCACAAATTGCTTGTCATAGGAAGGAGGGTTGGCACCCACATAGTAGGTTTCAGCAGGCCAAAAGCGAGAAGAGTCAGCAGTGAGGATTTCGTCCATCAATACCAACTGACCGGCATCATCTAAACCAAATTCAAACTTGGTATCAGCAATAATGATTCCGCGCGTCGCAGCATATTCAGAAGCTTCTTTATATAAACGAATACTAACTTCACGTATTTGATTGGCCAATTTCTCACCAATCATCTCGATCACTTTATCAAAAGAGATATTCTCATCATGCTCACCCACTTCCGCTTTAGCGGCAGGAGTAAAAATAGGCTCAGGTAACTTCTGCGCATTTTCCAAACCTGCTGGCAATGCAATTCCGCAGACCTTACCAGTTTCCTTGTAGTCTTTCCAACCACTACCAGCAAGATAACCACGCACCACCGCTTCCACCAAGATTGGCTTCAATCGTTTGGCCACAACCGCACGACCTTTAACCTGATCAACTTCGTCAGCAGGCACAACGCTCTCAGGATTAATACCCGTCAAGTGATTTGGAATTACCTTCGCTAACTTCTCAAACCAGAAGTTCGCCATTTGATTAAGCACGATGCCTTTCTCTGGAATGGGCTGACCCATCACTACATCAAAGGCAGACAAACGATCGGTGGTGATCATGAGAAGCTTATCCTCACCTAGTGCATACACATCACGCACTTTTCCTTTGGAGAGTAAAGGCAAGGACTGAATAGAGGTGGAGTACAAAGCTGGCATATTTATCTCACTTAACGATCTGGGCTAATTTGCCACTCTTGTACAGCTCAGCCATTTTTTCCAGAGGAATTGGCTTAATTTTGGATGCTTGACCTGAGCTACCAAAAGCATTGAAGCGTGCAATACAAACTTTTTTGGCCGCTTCACGTGCAGGCTTTAGATAGTCACGTGGATCAAACTTGCTTGGATTTTCGAACAGGTAGCGGCGAATAGCGCCAGTCATCGCCAAACGAATATCGGTATCAATATTGATCTTACGAACACCGTTCTTAATGCCCTCTTGAATTTCCTCAACAGGCACACCATAAGTTTCTTTCATATCACCGCCAAACTCACGAATCTCAGCGAGCAACTCTTGTGGAACGCTCGATGAACCATGCATCACTAAATGTGTATTTGGAATACGGGTATGAATTTCTTTAATACGCTCGATCGCTAAGATGTCACCCGTAGGCTTCTTTGTAAATTTATAGGCGCCATGGCTAGTACCAATCGCAATCGCTAAGGCATCGCACTGCGTAGCCTTCACAAAGTCCGCTGCCTGCTCAACGTCTGTCAACAGCTGCTCGCGCGTCATTTTGCCATCGGCACCATGACCATCTTCTTTATCACCCTGCATTGTCTCTAATGAACCGAGAACACCTAACTCAGCTTCAACCGTAACCCCAATAGAGTGGGAGAACTTCACTACTTCTCTAGATACATCGACGTTGTATTCATAGCTAGCAACTGTCTTGCCATCAGCTTCTAAGGAGCCATCCATCATCACGCTAGTAAAGCCACTCTTGATAGCGGCCATACATACTGCTGGACTTTGGCCATGGTCTTGATGCATCACGACTGGAATATGCGGATAAGCTTCAACTGCGGCTGAAATCAAATGACGTAAGAATGATTCCCCAGCATATTTACGAGCACCAGCAGAAGCTTGCATGATGACTGGAGAGTCTGCCTCATGAGCAGCCTCCATGATCGCTGTTACCTGCTCTAAATTATTAACGTTGAATGCTGGTAAGCCATAGCCATTTTCAGCAGCGTGATCCAAGAGTTGTCGTAAAGATACTAAAGCCATGATGGTCTCTTAATTAAAAAATGTTTGTAATAAATAATGTGAATTAATTTTTTAACAAGTGAACTATTTCACTTGAATAATTTTTAGCGAGTTTGTGCCACCAGGCTCACCCATAGGCTCACCTGAAGTAAGGACTACTACATCACCCTTCTTTACTGCCCCTAATTTCTTCAGGCAATCTTCGACTTCTTGCAAGGCAGCATCACGTTGCTTGGTGTAATCTAAGCCAATGGGAAACACATTGCGATAAGTGCTCAAGGCGCGCTGAGTTGCAATCTTTGACGTTAATGCAAAGATAGGCAAATGAATATTGTGACGACTCATCCAAACCGCAGTGGATCCTGATTCAGTCAAAGCTGCAATCGCATTGGCATTGAGATGATGTGCTGTAAATAAGGCACCCAAAGCAATCGTTTGATCAATACGAGAAAAGGTTTGGTCTAAGAAATCTGTGTCCAGCTTGACGCGGTCTGACTTTTCCGCCTCAACACAAATCTCGGCCATTGCCTTAATAGTTTGGACTGGGTACATACCAGCAGCAGATTCTGCGGACAACATGACTGCATCGGTACCATCCAATACCGCATTAGCCACATCACTCACTTCAGCACGTGTAGGTACTGGAGCATTAATCATGGACTCCATCATCTGCGTTGCCGTGATCGTAAATTTGTCAGCCTCAAGCGCTAATTTGATCATGCGCTTTTGTAAAGCCGGGACAGCAGCATTGCCAACCTCAATCGCCAAGTCGCCACGCGCAACCATAATGCCATCGCTCTCCGCAATGATGCTGTTGAGCGCATCAGGTTCAATCGCTTCAGCACGCTCCACTTTTGCAATCGTGCGAACTTTACCAACACCATGCTTTACGCTCGCGGCATCTGCCAGCTTGCGGGCATAGGCCATATCTGCGCCGTCTTTTGGAAAGCTAATCGCCAGAAAATCTACGCCCATCGCGATCGCTGCATCCAAATCAGAAATATCTTTTTCTGTCAATGCTGGCGCAGTTAAGCCTCCACCAGCACGGTTAATACCCTTGTTATTCGAGAGCGGACCACCTTGCTCTACCAAGGTAAGGATTTCTCCACCCTTCACACCCTCTACACGCAAAACAACTAAGCCAT
>JACCDT010684686.1_pt1 | contig 20745 bp, 13 predicted proteins | sample 7446291 | NCBI WGS metagenome assembly JACCDT01 (sample SAMN15323446, study PRJNA562643) | freshwater metagenome | isolation source: river surface water | place: USA:Blue River Watershed | collected 2017-08-17 | reverse complement strand
GCGCCATCTTGCGCAGCTTAACTATTTCCCGTTTCAGAAAAGGTGCGCCATCTTGCGCAGCTTAACTATTTCCCGTATCAACTCTCGTATCGAAATTTCGAGAGGAAAACTATTTCCCGTTTCAACTCTCATACCGAAATTTCGGTACCTTAACTATTTCCCGTTTCAACTCTCGTCTGGAAATTTCCAGACGAGAACTATTTCCCGTTTCAAAAAAGGTGCGCCATCTTGCGCAGCTTAACTATTTCCCGTTTCAACTCTTGTTTATTTTAATATTAACCAGTGATACTACCTTGCCTTGAATAAAAAAAAGATATACATGTGCATCGCGATGAATCAACTCATTCAGAGTCCTAAGCTGCGATTATTGATCAAGCACTTGTCGACAAGTTCATTCGTGTTACGTGGAACCGAAAATCCATTGTACTTGAGATGGTATCCGCCAATAAGTCTCACCACTTGTTCTTGCACACTCTCCGGGACGTTTCTAAATTGTTCCAAACAAATCAGATTCAACTGCATGAGGTACCGATTGTAGTAGTACTCCATATTCTCCAAGATGAGTAATTGTTTTTGGGTCTCATCATCAAGTACTGCAAACAAATATTTTCTTAATCCTTTGGCGCTAAGGAAGAAGTGTCTTTTGTTGTTCTTTTTTTGGATGATATAGTCCTTCTTACATCGCAACCCATTGGTGATGATATCATACAAGATATCGCTAGTCTTCTTCATGGGATGAATGTTGAACTTCTTTATGGCCTCATATGGAACATTAAATCGTTCTTCATCACGGGACTTTGGCGTATCTAAATAAGCATTGATAATATCACTTGATATCTCTGGAAAGAATAATTCTTTTAGATCTTGGAAGTACTCTTTATCTTCCAAGCATACGATATCAAAGGCAGTTCTAAGATTGTAATCAAGGATCAACGAGAAGTCATAATCAGCATTAGGAGCATGCTTGACATCATTGATGTATCCAATAGTTGAGAACATGATTGGTAAGATTGGTGCGCGAGATAAAGCTTCCAGGTATTATTCATAAAAAAAATCAATTTTTTTGTGCAAGCCAAGTGACATACTCAGACACAGATTGTTTGTGATCTTAGACTTGAGCAACTGGAATCGTACCAGATGAGCTTTCATAGCTGAAAGAAATGTGCCAAGGAGAAACCGGCTTAGGTAAGTAGCTTTTGATGATGCATACAATCGTCACAATGAATATGATGATCAAGATTATGAGAAACCAACGAGAAACAAGAATCATGAGAATGGTAAAGGCGAGCATAAGCAAGGCCATTAAAGCAAAGAAAACCCACTCGCTATGGATATGATCTTCTTGCATGACTGCTATATCATCATAGTTTCTATGATTGATGAATGTATTATGGATACGTACAGATGCAAACTCGCGTTGCTCATCAATAACATGCAGAGTATTATTTGATTGCATAATATTGGCATTCATGATTTCGTTTGGTTGTATGTAGCTCCAAAGGTTTGTGTGGTATTAATTCAAAAAAAAATCAATTTTATTGCGCTACTTCATTCACTCTTCATCAGTGGGCTTCAATACTATTTGTATGAATAAAGCCAGAATCGATATGAAGCAGAACCAAGGATTAAAGCTAACAGCCATTATGATACCAATGATGAATATAACCATAAGGTAGATATCATTGGACATGTAAAACAAATCTGTAGGCATATCATCTGCCACCCTTGGCTTGATAAAGCAAAGTAAGAAAGGTAATGCGACAAACCCCCAAGATACATATTTGATGAGTAGTATGATTGTAGCGACTATAGTGAAGATACAAATCGCAACCATGAATGGTGATCCATTGGAAATTATATCACATATACAGTTGATCGAAACCATCCTTCCCATGTTAACTATTTTGGTAATCACCAAACGCAACCATCGTTCGACTCGTTGGCAACATGTATATGTACGATGTACAAGGATACGCGTTGTCGGGTAAGATTGATCAGAGCTTCTTTCAAGTTCTCTATCATGATCAGATATACACGTAACTGATCCAGACCCTTGGCCATATGGAGCAGCTCTTGGTGTTTGATGATTATCAATAGATATTGGGGAGTCCATTTCTTGGTACAAGGTATCGGGGTCATTTGAATGGATGCAGATATGGAACTGATTGCAGTTATGTTCGTGCATCATTGTTTCAAAAGCTATTGTCGAAAGCTACTTCTTATATGTTATAGGTAATCTGTCAATTTTTTTAAGTCTTTTATGGTACTAAATAGTCGCTACTTATTAATATATAGGATGACCCTACCATTATGCAATAAAGTAGCATCAAGGATGTTGCTACACGCGCCCAGTATTCGAACTTCTATTCTAAAGAATAGTAACCCACTTGAACGTATTGATAGAACATCAAGGTTATGTTTAGATTTACTTAGTACCATTTGGGTACCGGGTAATGATAAGTATTTCTCAACATTGATGGAAACCCTGATCAGTGATATGTCTCAGTTGGAAACATTTGATAAGCTACGTTTGCGATTAGAATCATATCAGTTGATATTCAAGATAGATACATCTGAACGTCCAAATGACTCATCCTTAATGCGTAGTATCAATACTCACTCCATTGATACTTGGAGGATGACTCTCCTTCAGGTATCCAATATTAGCCTGCGTTTATTGAACCAACAAATGCGTATCAAGAAGAAAGACTTGGGTCTGTATATCCAAATGATGCAACATAAGGCAACTGAGCGCAACAATAAATTACAATCACACTGCGCTACTATTAGGACAATAGGAAACAAACTAAGAGAGATGCAACAATCTCGTCTTGCTGCTGAATCTCAAGACAAGTTACTGGACAATGACTATGAGGTTATCATGCCAAAGGCCTATTCAATGTTCGGCTATTGGTTCCAACCATGAGATACTATAGAATACCAAAGTAGTATCTAATGAGATATTTTTTTGGAGAATAATCCAGCCCAAATACTCATTGTCTTACCATGACGCTCATGAGAGTTATGTCTCAATATCTTGTCACTTACCTTACCACTCAGGATCTTATTAGCATCTGGGGTGTCTTGTGTATCATAAACAATGTTCTTAACATACATATCAGATGTATCATGATTGGTTGCTTGTCCTTGCGCATCAGTCGTAGCATGATTGGTTGCTTGTCCTTGCGCATCAGTTGTAACACGATTGGTTGCTTGTACTTGCGCATCAGTCGTAGCATGATTGGTTGCTTGTACTTGCGCATCAGTCGTAGCATGATTGGTTACTTGTCCTTGCGAATCAGTCGTAGCATGATTGGTTGCTTGTACTTGCGCATCAGTTGTAGCATGATTGATTGCTTGGGTTGGGGGATCATACCTCAGTAGCTTGTGTTGCGACTCATTTAAAATTTGCTTGACATGTGTTGTGTTTGGTAGCATAAGGAGGGGATTCAATATTGGATTGATATGATTGATGATTTGAACTAACTCTTGAGATGCAACACTACAATAGTCCAATACAAGTTTCAGACGATGCCATTCTATTTGAAACCATTCTTTGGTATCACTATGACGATACCTATTGAGATACTTATGGATTAGTGCTTCGAAAGTTTTAGAGTCATAGCACTTGATATTGTAGAAGACTTTTAGTCGTTCATTAGGTGTATCTGGATGTGCAGTGTTTAGACTTGGAAGTCTTGTTTTGAGATTAGACGTGCGCCCAATCTTGTACATACTCTGAGCAGCATATTGGTTACTTGAGATAACATAAACAGTTTCATTCAAGGTGAGTTCTTCTATAGCTTGAGGAATAACCTTGTTAGCAGCAGCTGCTACATATTGTTTCATATAAGCGCGGCATAAACGTTCAACTGCGATGAAACTATTTTGGGTATGAATAGCCTTATCTGTCTTCATAGAGAGCAAGATACGTTTGAAACTGTCTGGCTGAACTACCAAAATAGTTTCATCCTTGTACAAACAAGGTATCTCCCATGTTATGTATTCGATCTTCGAAGCTTCTACTTGTTCCTTGGTAAGATACTTGTAATCTGTATTCAAGGTAAACTCCTTGCTAAGCTTTTTTTGAAAGTTTCTAACAGCAACCTTGATATCGACATAGCCAATCCAAGTTAAGATTGTTTTATCTATTTGAATCCATTGATCATCATAGAAGCTAAAGAAGAATCTATCTATGTAGGAAGGATCTACTTGGATATTAGCGATGGTAGCAAACTCTTTTACTTTATTCAACATGTTCATTGGATAATGATGAGTAACTTTTATATTCATATGCGTTGCGCCATCAAAAAAAATAATTAATTCCGGTATCAGTAGCTATTCGGTATCAGAGTCAGGCGCGAACTGTGGATCTAGAGGATAATTATCATCTTCATCTTCATCTTCATGATCAATATCATTGGGGCTTAACATGGTGAGCACGTTATCAGTAGCCTTATATACGCTTTTGTTGATAACACTTCCACGTTCCTTGTATGCCTTAATGCGTTCCAAGTGTTGTTTCTTGATGGGCATCTTAGCATCAACGATATCAATGATGTCTCTAACGATCGACTGATCCGAACCTTGCCTGAAGACTCTATTAATAATTTGTTTCATATTGGATCTACGAGGCGTGCACAATACTAATGCATCCATCTTCTGGATAGAAACACCTGTGGAACTATATTGATATGTTGTAAGGATAATCTTGCTGAGATTGTTTGCCTTTTGGATTGTCTCTTCTGTGGAGCCACCATACAATACTATCTTTCTATCCGCCTCTGGTAGATCTAACTGCACAGCTTCTTCAATGGTCATATGTTGAATGGCATCAAACAATCCTTCTAAGTGTGTTCTTCTATCGCTAAAGACGAATACATGCTTGCCTCTTCTGGCTAGCTTCATAATTTCTTTGATCAATAGTTCGTTGCGATAAGGGTCATTCACTATAGATTCTATAATGGAGTGATACTCCATGAGCCCATCTTCTCTAACAGTGAATTGAGTGTTTTCATCTTTCCCATGATAGTGAATCATATTCGCAACTGATTGAAACTTATCTTGTGCGACTGAATATCCTGGTAATTGCTCAGCATCGAGGACTGGACCAAGCCATGCCACATGTATTCTATCTAACTTATCTTCACGGATATCTGGGGTAGCACTGAGGCCGATAGTGAATCTTGAATGGACTCTCTTGAATGCCTTTCGAAACTCTTTGCTAACATACATTTGCGATTCATCAAAGATAGTCAAACCTATTTGCTTGAATAGATCATCAAGCATCACAGTATCCTTTTGTTTAATAAACTTTGGCTTACCTTTACCTACTTCGGGATTGGGTATCTTGTGCGACACGACAAATGATTCCAAATCCGCAATCGTATTGATGATGCCAACAATGATATCCCCATCGGTCTTTCTCTTACCATACATCTCTCCAATGTTCGCAGTGGGGTAGTACTGTTTTAGTAGATTAACCCATTGCGTGAGAAGATAACTGTTAGGCACAACGATTAAAGTTTTTCTTTTGATACGACTAATCAGATCCATTGCTGCAAATGTTTTTCCAGAACCTGGCATCATCTTCAATGTAAATCCACAATATCCATCACCCTTATTATCTCTAAAGTGTTGCGTGATATGATCAACGACTACCTTCTGATTAGGAGTACTTCGACCAACATATTCATGCACCATCTTATTACCAATTGAGAACTGCGTTTGAACAGAGGCTATTATCTTTCGTTGCTTGAGAATGCTCAAACTAAACTTTGGAAATATAATTACAACTCCTGTTTCTGTTTTAGCGAGACTCCACATTGGCGTTCTTCTTGGTATCTTAGTAATACGATCCATGGTGCTAATAGTGAATTGTTTTTTCAGTTTCATTAAATGTTCATTAGAAAACTTTTCAATGAATTCTGTCACGAACAAGATGATACCTTTCTCACAAATGTATGCCTCCATGGTGTATGAGCTTATACCTATAGCCATAATAAGTCCATTTTAGTGGGTAAAAAATTGATACAGAACCTATCAAATATATTAGAAGAGTTCTAAAGATGAAACTCCAATTGACCGCCAATCCTTACTATGATAATAGTATCAGTAAGATTTGCTTTGAACATACGAATACTCTAATTGAAGAAGAACTAATTCCTAATGGATACGTGGATGCAAATCTCAATTTGCTACATACACAGGAATTCAAAAAAGATAGTAGTATCTTGAAGAAAGTTGTGTATACATTTTGGGAACATGATCTAGATATCTATGTTGATAATTATCGTTATTGTTCTACTTGCCAAAAAAAGTATCAAAATACAGTAATTCATTGCTATGCATGTGATAAATGTAAAGATTCATCTAAGTTTAATAAGCAACCATGGGAACTAAAAATGTGCATCAAATGTGAAGAAACTTATAATAATGCAAGTGGGCCAGCACCTGGATACTCATCGGTTGGTGGTTATATCGGTAGCGGATCTTTTGGGTTCAAAACCAAAGACTATGCCCCAACCAATAAGATACTCAATGAACCACTTGACGATGCTTCAACTGAGATACTCAATGAACCACTTGATCTGGCAATTATTGAAAATATTGTTGAATCAATGATAATCGCAGCTATTAATTCAGCCATTGATGCGCTTAATGAAAAGTAATCATTGATTATCATCTCATGAATCATAAATGTGATTCTTTTTTTTTACATAATTTGACCAATTGGAGGATTCATGGGTTGGTTCATAAATTCAGGATTCATAGTTAGTCCAATATTTGATTGCGCTACTGATGGAAGATTCGGATATGATAAATATCCTGGTGCTTGCGGCATTGGGAACATTGAAGGAGGGAGATTCATTGGTTGGTTCATTGGTTGATCCATTGGTTGGTTCATTGGTTGGTTCATTGGTTGATCCATTGGTTGGTTCATTGGTTGATCCATTGGTTGGATCATTGGTTGTTTCATTGGAACTATTTTTCTGTTTGCATTTCTCCATTTGATGAATCTATAAGTGCCATAACCTATGGCACTCAACAAGATAACTCCAATAATTACAAGTAGAACAATAAGCCATACTGGTACATCTTTTTCATCTTCTGAAACATTTACATCATTAGCCTTTTGTAATTCGGTATCGCTTGGTGTTGGCCCGCCCAACCCAACTGAGTTAGCTATAGTTTGGAAGATACTACTCGTAGCCTTTTGTAATTGCGAATCGCAATGTGCTGAGTAGTTGGGATGGTTAGGATTATTGGCGCACCAATTGTTCTTAATATCACTTAATTCCGGATACTTATCCATATCTGTCGAGCATGATGGGCCATAAATATTATCCGTCAATCCACAATAAGAAAGAGAACCTTTCTTGCAAGCTTCCTTTACAACTGCAGATGCATTGTTATCATCACATATGTCTATGCAGCTACCGCCGCTAAAATGTTCATAAACTGTCGGTGATAGTGCTTTCGATTTAGGTTTGATCGTTGTTTGGGTAAGTTTCTCTTTATTGGTAAAGCCTGTCTTGCTATACCGAGCAGCTGGAGTAGCACACTTCTGAGATCCATAAGCATTGATACAAAGAGAGTTCATAGTATCCTTAGTTGTATCGAATGAACTAGCATATCCACCATTGAACATCGCTTGTGGTGAGACTGAGCCCGAAAGAATTGCATATAATTGTCTATCAGTAAGGCCTTGCACACCTCCACTAATATTGTTAGCAGACATATATTTACCAACAATAACAATAGCAGTGTTCCTATCAGCACCAAAGCCAAATTGCGTTGGAGAGTAATTTGCCATGATCCTTTTATAGTTACCATCTTGGGCCATTGATGATGGATCAAATGGTTTCGTTAGATCGCAAATCGTATTGAAGGTAGTTGATTTAAGATCAACATTCGGAGCAGAGATGATTTGACCATAATCAGCAACACAAGAATCAACATTCCAGCTACACGCAGTTGCATACTCGGCATCTTTGAGTGTTAGACCAAGCCCTTTTAATGTTGGTATAGCAGCTTTATCGGAGATGAGTCGGAACACAAATACATTACCACTATTGACCCCATTGACACCATAGGTCATGGTCCAATTTTGTTGTTCATATGGAGAGTTCTTATCTGTAAGCATCTTAGAGATAGATTCCGACACTGCAGTCATAGCTTCGGTCAAAGTAATTGTTTGTAGTTGAGTTGGGAAGAACATATCAACATACCCCACCAGGTATTTCCAAATTACATCTGATGAGTCGAATACTTTAGCATTTGAAGTAAGAGGAGAACCTTTAGTGAGAATGATATTTGTATCTAAGCTTAGCTGTGCAGAGACAGGGAACCCCCAAGCTGACTTGTAAACAACGATACTCTGTGGGATCGATTTTACAGACAAATCCAATCGTGTATAGATTGGAGAAAGATTTGTAGCTGTCCGATACATGGCATGCCATACTGCCGCATCAAGTGGTGTAGTAGTTGGTGGATTGGTAAGCGGCATATTGGGTGGGACATAATTATAATAAACATTCTTACTTGGATAATTAGCTACCCCATTACTCGCCCAAATAAGTGTCCAAGCAATATCTAGATAACTTACTTTAGCATATACCACGAGATTACCTTCTTTATCAATACCTAAAAACATTTGTTCATAAGTTTTTGTTGGTAAGTTAGTACTCCAAACTATCTTTGTCATTGAGCTATCATAGTAAAGAATGGCATTACCTGTCTTTATATCCAAGACAAGCTTACCAGCATCCACTTCTGGTCCAGTAATTCCTGTATTATCTTGATTATTACTTATCCACTTATTTGTCGCAGTTGAATTACTTTTTTGTTTAACTATGATAGATCTATTTGTAATATTGGCATAATAATTACCATTCTCAATATAAAACCTATCTGTTTCATAGCCATTATGAATCCCACTAATCATGATTTGATACACAGTGAGGTTATTAGAATAAGCGGTAACAACCCCAGGGCTAAGCGAGTAAAACTTTCTTAGATACAGCAAATGTTTAATTGATAGCTTAGACGCGTTAGCTGTGATAACATTCTTAATATCAGTCATATACGAATCAGTGGATGTATCATATGGGAATGATACCAAGAAATTACCAATACATTTAGAAAACTTTGGGTCAGCTGCTAATAATAAAGTCTCAACTGGTAGTAGATTAGTTGGATTTACATATTGGCAATAAGCTCGGTTCTTATCAATAGGAGCGGCACAGACACGTTTATTGATATCATTTTCTATTAATTTTTTATATCTGGCTAACTCAGGATTACTTTGTAATTTAGATGATGGATCGTACATAGCCCGCGTCAGTGTTCTACATTTTGATTCACCTAACATCCGATCACCTCTTAAACAATAATTTGCAACGATAGGAAGATATTTATCAGATACAGGTAAAGCAGATGCAAATGTTTGTTGCAAAAAGGTAGAATTAATAAAGTCCATGAGGGCATCTGCTGTAGAAACAAATGGGCCTGTATACCACAATATCTGTTGCTTATCCGTTGCAGCAAATTTATAATTTGTCCCATCATGGTCAACATACATCAAAAATGGATTTACGTAGCACCAATTCTTGGTATCCTTTAGTTTGGTAATATTCATAATCTGATCGGATACAGATAGTGATTGAGATGGATTGTTATCGTAGCTACCATTAGTTGTAGTCACATATCTCCATCCATGAATACACTTGGGTTCATTAGGATCATCTGTGTACATCCAATTATTTTTATCAGCACCATTAACGTATCCAACTTCATTATTTGATAAAGTTTTAAGACCAGCATTTACAGATACAATCGCACCTCCAGATTGAACCAATACCTTATATGTATTCTGCATCATCATGTAGTTATATGGATATACCCCTGTACCCCCTAAAGCAGTGGGCCCGGTGGTGATCAATGGTGGCATAGGTGAATAGACTTTGGCCTCTTTATCTAACATACACATACGCATGAAGCTGATTGGCGTTCTACAAATACAAATCTTATACAGATGATTATCTGAGAACCCTTGTAGTGGCGGTGTCAAGCCATAAGAATAGGCAAGGTTACCAATTGCGGTAATCACTCCATTACGGACACCATCTGATTCAAACTTTTTTGTTGTCCAGTTAAAGCCAGCTAATGCAGTTAGAATCCCATTATCCACAGCTACATTTGTGCCTCCATTAACATACATAACAACATTGCTATCATTCTGAAGCGCGACGAAGCAAGGAATATGACACCCAGGAAGTGCCTTATATGATTGTTTATACAAGATTGTAGATGCTGCATTATCTAAGTTATCATTGGTAATTGGAAACTTATAACATGCAAAGGTACCATTGTTCCGCAGATGAAGTTTGTACTTGTAGTCCCTTGAGTAAATGAACTGACCAGCAGGAATATTTTCTCCTTTGCTATAAACGTTCGAATTGTAGTATTGATAGTTTACTAATACTGAAAAATCCATTAATGGATCAATGATATTATTAAACAATGATGAGATAACAGATGAGGGGATCAAACTTTTATTAGGAATACTGTCGGGTACGTCTACGATACCAGAATGAACATAGAAATCGAATTCTGTAAGAAACATAAGCTTCAAGTAACGCGAGCCAGTACCGCCATTCCCATTAGCACTGATGCAAAGCCAATTAGCCCAGTTATAAGGATCAACATCCATAACGCGATACCCAAAGCGTGTTTGTAAATGATCCACTAGTTCAGTTGCGTATAGTAAATAGTTCAACCCACCAATACCTTTGTTCTGATTGGTGGCATCATTAGTGTAGTTACTGATATCCTTGTCCATAGGGTTCCAATAATCAAACTTGGTAGGATCGATACCAGTAGCCGATGTATGTGCTCCACAAAAAGGTACTGTTCTATCAGAAGCTACAAGGAAAGGATTCAATTCCTTAACTGACTCAGCTGCTACATTGATGCTAGGAAGTAGCTTCTCAATGCCAGAGCCATAGTAAAGATAAGCTGGCTGTCCATTACTGTAATAGTTATCATTTGTATCTGCATAAGTCTTATCAGCTGTTTTAAAAACAGTATCAAATTGCGATAAGTTCAATGACATAACAATTGGATCATATTGCCCCGTTCGTAACCAATTATGTTCGATACCAATAGCGACAACATCAATGACCCTATCGCCGCTTGGACATAATTCTTTCAAGAACGCAGTAGGACCATCGCTAAATTTTTTTCGATACGTCTTGGCTGCTAGGTATGGCATGATATCAGATAGCTGATTACACTTGGTGCCATCTGATTTGACATATTTATTCAACACATCCGTAGGCGAGTAAGGCATGATGCACTATAGATTATATATAATATATAACCAAAAGAGAGTTGCGTAAATGGCTAATATGCAAGATCAACCGCAAGATCCTGAGCTGTTGTTATATAGCCTAAACTTTTATAAACCTCAAATAGAGGCAGCCTTGCAAGTAACCGCTGAATATGTTTCTGCTAATAAGCTTATACTTACAGGAGGTACTGCTATTGATATGGCGCTTAGGACTATTGGACAACATATTTACGACGACCAAGCGATGCCTGATTATGATATCATCTCAAGTGAGAATCTCAAGCATGCAACTGCCTTAGCTGAGATACTATGTAAGGAAGGTTTTAAGGATATCAATGTGATTAGTGCTGTCCATATTACAACGATGCGTGTTCGTATCAGAAATGTCCCTCTCTTGGATGCGACATATTTACCTGAGAGTATCATGGAGCAGATACCATTTATAGATGTTGAAACGTTTCGAATCGTCCACCCTGAATACCAAAAGATCGACCAAAGACTCTCACTGGGACAACTAATGAATGATACTGGCATTAGTTTGAATATATTCAACCGTCTTGAGAAGGATATTCGCCGAAACCTTTTACTTAAAGACCACTTCTCTACCAATGATATCTCAGAACTCAATATCTCCCCCAAAGAAAAAAAGAAGATACTAGCGGATACTCATACGGTGAAGATTCCATTGAAGCCATTACTGGTTGATCAAACAAAACTAAATCAGATCGATGATGAGTGTTTCATCTATGAAGGCGACGTTTGCATATCAGGGTTGCTTGCTTATGCTATTTACTATGACTATTTTTGCAAGACAAACTCACCTATCCAAAGCACCATTGAGCCATTCTTCAAACTAAATAAGGATACAATTTCAATGCAGCTTCCCGATGACTGGCATATTGAACTGCTTAGTTGTAGCACTAGACCTACTGAAGTATTAAAGAAACTAACAAATTGTTCAAATAAAGATATCCACTATTTCAATCAACTTACAAATACAAAACCACCAACAGTTCAGTGTGTGTCAAACAAAGACATATATCAAGTGACTGACACATATGGCATGCGTATTGGCGTAAATATCATCGATGGGTTGCCAGTATGTAGCGTTGACTACTTGCTCATGCAGCTATTGAGAGACAGGATATTTTCCCAAAAACCATTACAAAAAAAGATGAATGATATGTACTATAATTCTTTATTAACTATGGTTGATCATCGAAGAGATGCTGATGAGATAGATCCTATTTGGGGGCCTGTGATCAATACATATGGGTATACCTTGATCCCGGAACATAAGGCATTTGCGATCTTAAAGCTTTTAAACAAAGAGGCATCAGTATCAATGAAGCCAAAGAATAGTTATCTGAGAGCACCTCAGTGTTTGACCAAATCTGATTTTGATAATCAAGGTAGCTCTTTCTTCATCATCGATGGGAAGCAAAATGATAAACTCGCGCATACTAATCATAAATGGGTTATGGATTTGTTGTATAACACGAAGGAGCTCAACAGTGAAACTTAAATGCTAATCATATGTGTGTCATTCTTAATATTACTTTCATCCATCCTAATCACTCAGCGCCAGCTGGCGCGGAGCCAGCCATTCCGGAAATACTTGTAGTTTTACATGAGCGCCTTCATGATGTAACTGTTGAGCTCCATTCGGGAAGCAACTTTAATATCAGTTGGATTACCATCAGAGTTATAGATTACCAAAGTAGGATAACCATTGACTTCAAAGACAGGTGCGATAAGATTGCGCCATTGTTCTAGCATAATTTGATTGTCCCCAGCTTCTAATGTTAGAAACCCAATATTAGGAAATTGGGTAGCGAATTGCTCATACACCGGTTGATACTCGATGCAATATCGGCATCTGAATGATTTAATGAGCAACACATATGCGTCTTTTTTTACTAAATGAGTCCCAATAGAATTCAAACTTTGAAGAGTGAAATCTTCACTCTGTACGTTGATAATAGGGTTCATTTTTGTGGATATATATATATATTCCTTGTGATAAAAAAATGCAGATGATTATGCAACATCCAAGGCACACTCAGTGCTCATCTGAGAAACTAACCCAGAATATGAATCTTTGGGAAGTTTTCATCATCACTCATATCACTCTCAACATCATTAATGTCGCTTTCATCATCACTCATATCAGATTCTTCAGATGAGTATTCGGTAACATTGAAATCAATGCCTCTAAGATTGCTCACAGTAAACGCTGCCGGAGTAAAGCTAATTGGCCACATCAGATCCTCATCATCATCATCACTGTCATCAGCATCATCTTCATCATCTTCATGATCACTATCAATAGAAGCAATTGTGAAATCACTATCAAGATCTTCATCATCACTTGCCTGACTTATAGCATAACTTTCTTCAAGCATTAGTTCGGATGCATAATCAGATTCATTGACTGCAACATTCAATGGCGCGATACGATTCAAACTTGAACCGTTTGTATCAATATTTCTTGTCGGGTCCAAGATACTTTGAAATGGAACAATCCAAAGACGGAAGTCAAACAGTTCACACAATGCAGATGTGCTATACCATTCGATATTATGATGTCCATGTTCGCTAAAACTGGCGATGAGATTGGCAATCCGAGTCTCTTCTTCGTAAGAATGCGTGAGTTTTAGGTCTTCGCAAAGGACATCCATGATCAACATAGGACGATGATTCTGACAAGTAGCCTCACTGCATCTAATAGTTTCACCAAATATTTGCGTAAAGAGAGAAGCAACTTCACTAGCAGAGGCATCATCTGTAGTATAGAACAAACGAATGAACATATCAGGGAATCGACTTTTGTTGAAAGGGTAACCAATGTTGTGCATACGTAACATAACCATCAATCGGTGGGAGCTTAATGGGATATCTCTCAATTGATTGATAATCGTATTTGCATTGTCCAAGGTATCGATAAGTTGGCTTGTGTAGTAAGCGTTCATTGTCTGATTGTATTATTACTAAAAAAAAATCAATTTTTTTTGAGCTTCTTATATCTGCTATAGGCATTATCGCCCATATATACCGATATATATACAACTCATATCATGCATTTATCTTTACAGATTAATGTAAATGAGACCACTTATACAGTCAAGCTAGACGTCTCACATAAAGATAATTGTATTCTTAGTATCCACTTTGAAGTGCCATTTGATCATAATCATAATGATCATTATATTGATACGCTAAAGGGTCTTTCAACAAAGATAAAAAGATTGTACCATGCTCATACACCATTAGAGTTATTTTCGGATTCTACCCCAAATAAAGGTGATAGTTTATCTTTATCATTTGCTAGAAATGCCTTTCTTGTAGAAACAACAACTATCTCAGATGGAAAATCCGAGTCAAGTAACTATATTTACTTGCTTCGTAATTCTGAAGTAATTCAGTTTCATTGCGAGATCTTACAAGCATTCGAAACACTTGATATTACCATTAATGATTTGATAAAAAAAGATACCAATCATACTACTATGGATGCGGATTAGTCTTGTTTCTAATTAGTTTTTTTGTTCAGCAGGACTGCGAGTAATTGATAAGTACGTAGCTTGTTGGAACCACTTTGGTTAATTTTATTAAAACCGCGTCGTAATCTAGATATGATTGATGAACTATCATCACTATCTGGGTAAGCAATCAGCAACTTCATTATCTATATCTATTGAAGTGTTTTACTTTAACAAAAAAAGATACCATCAGTGTTACGCTAATAGGGCACTTACACTTGGCGTTCAAAGGTAGATGACTTGAGATGGAACTTTGTTCCAATAGACATTGCTTGTAGTTCATTGAAGAACAAGTTGCTTGTATGAGTAGTCTTGACCTTGTAGATCCGAGCATTATCTTTACAGTTCAAACAAATATTGATTAGTTGCTCTTCATTCACAGATGCCTTACCACCGCATCGCTCACATACATAGGAATCTACACCATCTGAATGGCGACTAAATTTCTCTCCTAAGAAATTAATACTGCTGACACTCAAACAGGCCGATTCCATAGAACCCATACGCACACCACCATTGATGCGTTTACCACTAAGAGGGATACGTGTGAGTGCATCAGTTGGACTCCATGCATTAGAAGCAATACAATCAACTGTATATTTTTGTAGAGTTTGGTAGTAGATTGGTCCCATGAATATCTCACAGTCCATGTACTGCCCAGTCATACCATTGTATAGTCGCTCTGTACCATTACGATTGAATCCATACTTGGCCATCATATCAGCGATATCATCTGTATCAACCTTCTTAAACATAGTAGCATCTGTATTTGCTCCAATGTGCGCGCTGAGTTTGGCAAGCATACCTTCAAACAATACACCAGTAGTCATACGTGTAATCAATGAAAGAGGGTTGAAGATAAGGTCTGGTGCAATTCCTTCTTTGGTTCTTGGCATATCGATTTCTGGGTACAAGAACCCTGCAGTTCCCTTCTGCATTACTACCAACGATTCTTTAAATCGTTAGCAACATTCGAGAGTGTTAATCCCTACAGTTGCTCCTACTTTCATAGGGGATTAGACTATCCATTAAGCCCTCGTAAGAGGACCGACGCATTATAGTCGTTGAACGTTCCACATAGCACATGATATGTACCTTAGTGGCTTCGCTGCGGATTACCTATTGTTATATCTTATAAGTTTTTACCATACCTATGGGCGCTACCCACAGTGCTTGCATGACCTTTCGATCGTGAAGCGGTATTATAAGCTTTAAGGCGTTCCTGCAATTTATTCGTCTCGCTCCATCAAGCATAAGCATCGTTGCTTATAACATACGCTTGATTTCACTAAGCAGTGATACTCTTTTTATCGAGCTGCTTATTACGGGCCTGAGACCCGCTCGGGAACTGTTACCTGTGATTACTATCTTGCCATTCTTACGAATCAAGAATTTACCAGAGGACACGGTAGGACAATAGACTTTGCCTGTATATTGAATGATTTCAGCACTTGTGCTAATTGTATTACTATCAACTAATGATGTGAGATAGTTTGTATCTTTAATAATCCCAATCGCATATTGATTACTATTACGCTTAGTCATTTTTCCTTTGATTTTAAGCTCCTCACCTTGATGTCTCTTAATCTTAGAAGTTGATGACCAGCCACAATGAATAGTTAATCTTTGAACATCGTCAGCTAATTGTTTGGATCCGGTATAATATGCATATGAATTGTTGTAATGATGTCCATCTCCGGAAAGAAGTGCATACATCAAAACTTGACATTGACGTTGACTTAAAGTCCATACAAATGCTGGTAAATATTTATTGATACCCTTTCCAAATTGTGAACAGTATTGAGTAATAGCACGTTGAGAAGTTAAATACATATAGTTAGACTCCTTTTCGTATATCTTGTAAGTGATACCCATTTGAGGAAGGATAGTTTCAAGCTGGTCCTTGATTATTTGTTTGTGGACAGAAATCTTAACTTGCTTCTTATGGGTAATATGACCTTCTGCGATATAAATACCCAAGAATTGCAACCATAGATCCATTGGTACATCACGTGCTGCTTGATTATATTGTTTCAAACTCTTATGTTCATAGCATGGAATGGTAAATAGATCTATATCTGAGAATGTATTTTCGACATCTTTCTTACACCAATACTTATTACCAATTAGTTCTTTAGCATCAATTAATTCAAATGAAGAACCTTTTGGTTGCTTGGCGTATACCTTATGGTTAAGCGTACAAGTAAATGAAATACTTTTATTATTGACTTCATACATATCACCTGAATGATCGAAGATATTGAGAGCCTGTGGATGTTCATAAGATAGTGTATCTTGCTCAGTTGCAATGGCAATTGAATGTTCCATAGATAATTTATCAATAGATACCCAACCCTCTTGCATGGTAAGTACTTCATGATCTGGCGTTAAACAGAACTTACAACCGATTTCGGTTTGTCGATATGTTTTGAATACAATTTTGACGATATCTCTATCATCATTGTTAGGTCCTTGGATAACATTATGAATGAAGGCAGGTTCTTTACCTTTGTACACCATGCTTCTATCGGTGTAGAGTACATTAGGATCTTTGACTTCATTCTTAGGAAGTTTAGCAATCTTGCCAACCAAGCAATCTCCTTCCTCTACGTATGTACCAATAGGGATGATACCATTGACCAGCTTCTCATAATTGGTGTAGCTCTTGATATCAGCAGTGGTCATATGGTCTGGCTTGCAAATGATTTCATTTTGTTCGCATTCAATCTTCTCAAATGTTAAATGAATGGCATCAAACATTCCACGATCAACTGAACCTTTATTTACGATCAATGAATCTTCTTGGTTGTAACCGCCATAGATACAAATAGCTACAATAGCATTAGTACCCATTGGAGGGATATACTTGTAAGCCATAGTAGACACCAATGGGTCTTCAGTGTAAGCTTGTACGTAGAGATCTTTATGTGCAGTGTGTGGCCAATTCTTAAGTGGCCAACTGTTAGTCTGTTTGACTTGATTCGTTTGGAATACAATACGAGCAGCTTGATTATGATTGGCAAATACACTAGTCAGAGCGACTAATCCAATGATTGCTTGAGGTACATCTACATGTGTGAAACGATGACATGGATCATTCTGGTATTTCATGAAGTGATCATACTCGTAAGCAATGTAAGCATTGTCTTGTTCCTCTGGAGAGATATACTCAACGATACCTTCTTTGACTAAATCATCAATGTCCATCTTACCTTGTTTGATCAGCTCAATGTGTCTCTTGGTGATTCCAATAGATTGATGGAACTTGCTATGAGTGTAGCCAGGTTCGTTCATATTGTTGCGAACAATGAGAAGAGGACGTACCAATCTACCTGAATCTACCCACAAGTGGATCTCATTAGAGACGATGTAATGCGCTACAGTGGTCATATAGTGAACCTCTCCAGAGCGGCGTTTCTCTCTGTAAGTGCTTAAGAACTTAGCGAAGTCTTGCACGCAACCAATCCAGTCCCCATTGACAAACACCTTATGCAGGTTCTCATCATAGATACGTGGCATGTTTTGAAACAATTCAGTGATAGGAATCAACATTGGGTCTTCCAAGATGATATGCTTCAATACTTCACTCGAAGCAGCTGAACTAATATCGGCACTAACACTGAGTTGCTTGCTCATACCTACCTTTACACCAGTATCAGCTGAGGTAATACCGCAAATGAAACCAGTACCAGTAGAGTGTACTTGACGCAGTGTAATGGCTCGTTCCGAAGACTTAGCGCTATTACTCTTGTTAGGAGTATCGATGCTCTTAAGAGTAGTGATCACATTCAGTTTGTTTTTGTGGTGTAGCTGCTGAGATGCCATTCTGTTTTGATATACAAGGTTGTTCTTGGTGATAGTCTTATCCCCGGAGACAATGGCGTTCATAAGATTCTTCTCAAATTCTTCAGGCTTGATAGCTGTCTTGAATATAGATTGCAAGTTGATATCAGTGAAGGAGTTAGCTTTGAACTCACGCACGAAGACGCGTTTAAGCTTCTGAACAACCATGAAGTTGAACCATGTCTTGAATGGACGAGAGTATGACATACCCGCATCATTGATACGTTTATTGTTATACGAATCACGATCAGTTGATTTGAGAGCACCAAGATGTACCATAAGTAATCGATGAATCATGTGGCCAAAGAAGGCAGCCTTCTTCTTGTAGGAAGAGGCGTCGACCCCGACATGTGGCAAGAACTTTTGATCAATATTTTGGAGCAACTTGGACATTAAAAAACGTTCAATGTTAATCTCATCATCTGTTTGATCATCACCTGTGGATTTGATTTTACCTTTATAAGAGTCAAAGTATTTGATACATCGTGTAAGCAACCTTAAGACTTCATCTCGATTAGTAATCGTATTCACAGTAGCATTGTTCTGAGTGTTGGAAGACTTCTTCAGAATCTCATTCTTGAGCACAGAGTTGATAGGATCATACGAGTTGTTAAAGGCCTTTTCCAATATATTAAACATTTGCTTCGTGATCTCATCCTTAGGGTTATTCGAATAAGTAATGTATTCAATGATACTCTTAGCAGACTCGATACCCAAAGCACGGAAGAACAAGAAGAATGGGATGTCAATCTCTTTGAATCCAGCTTTCTTCATCTCAACTAAGATGGAGTGGTCATCCATTAGCTTCAGGATAATGTTGTAAGAATTCTCGAAGTTATCACCAGATTTACTAATGATATCGGAACGACAAATCTCATGCTTATGGTCATTAACGAATTCACGTGACTCATTGTACTTCATGCTTTCCATATTGATGATGATGTATTGGTTTCCTTTGATCACGAAGTAGCCACCCAAATCAGAAGGGTCTTCCTTCAATTTGATAAGAGACTCCTTAGAGCGATTGTGTGTGTTGCACAATTTGCTGTTGACCATAGTTGGTAGCTTGCAGATCATCGAATTGTTGATCGTGAGCTTCTCAGTTGAGATGCGATCATTACGATGATAAGCTTTAGCTGTCATGGTAGCATCGATATAGACGCCACTACAGTAGGTCAAGTCTTGCAATAAAGCTTCATTGGGGAACAAAGGTAAGGTCTGTTGAGTTGCTGAGTCATACTTCACTGGCTTGGCAATACGAATGTTGTCGATTGTTATATCTAATGAGTACTTGAGGATAGAAGGATCTCTCTCAGAGGTATCCTTAGCATCCAACTCAAAGTTCATCTCAAAGACATCTTGAGCAATCTGGGGAATACCCACCTCCACGAAATGATTGAAACTATTCAAAGTAGCACCAATGATTGTATCTTTGTTCAAAATAGAATCAACGATATTAATCAAATCGGCTTGGTTTTCAATGGGGGCGTTCTGATTGCTCATCTTGTCTAAAACGCAGCGTTTGGTATATCAATCAACTATATATTTCTTATAAACTATCAATTTTAGCCGGTATTGCCACGTATAATAAAATAGCCATAATTACCCTTATTTGATCCCCAAATCAATACTCCGATCGTAGTAGCCCTGTATGAGCCAAGGTAGAAACGCAATCATAGTAGCCTTGTATGAGCCAAGGTAGAAACACAATCATAGTATTCTTGTATGCGGCAAGGTAGTAGCATCATCATAGTAGCCCTTGTATGAGCCAAGGTAGAAACACAATCATAGCATCCTTGTGCGCGGCAAGGTAGTAGCATCATCATAGTATCCTTGTATGAGCCAATGTAGAAACACAATCACAGTAGCCTTGTACGCGGCAAGGTAGTAGCATCATCATAGTATCCTTGTATGGGTCAAGGTAGAAACACAATCATAGTAGCCTTGTATGAGCCAAGGTAGAAACACAATCATAGTATCCTTGTATGCGGCAAGGTAGTTGCGTTG
>JACCDT011377469.1_pt1 | contig 20749 bp, 17 predicted proteins | sample 7446291 | NCBI WGS metagenome assembly JACCDT01 (sample SAMN15323446, study PRJNA562643) | freshwater metagenome | isolation source: river surface water | place: USA:Blue River Watershed | collected 2017-08-17 | reverse complement strand
TTGACCTTGGGCGATTTGAGTCTGCATGCAAACCGGGCTTTTGGCGCTCAGCGTGGTCAACATTTCGCCGACATGGCGTCGTTACAAGCCGCCATGGTTGCAGTCTGGCGCAGTGTGAACAGCATCGTGGTCAAAGGATCACGCTTCATGAAGATGGAGCGTGTGGTCGAGGCCTTGCAAGAACAAGATCTAAAGGGAGAAAACCATGCTGCTTAGTCTGGCGCAATGGCTACAGGGCCTGCATCCGGAGTGGAGTTTTCTGCGGGTGTTCAGCTACATCACTTTCCGCGCTGTGATGTCCGCCATGACCGCATTGTTGATCGGATTGATTGCTGGTCCGTTTGTGATTCGGCGCCTGACTGCGCTCAAGATCGGTCAGCCGGTTCGCGAATACGCCATGCAGACGCACCTGGTCAAGAGCGGCACACCCACCATGGGCGGAGTGCTGATTTTGTTGTCCATCGCGCTGTCGACGTTGTTGTGGTTTGACCTGTCCAACCGCTTTGTCTGGATCGTGCTGATCGTCACGCTCGGTTTTGGCGCTATCGGCTGGGTAGACGACTGGCGCAAAGTGGTACGCAAGGACCCGGAGGGCATGCGCTCGCGTGAAAAGTATTTCTGGCAATCCGTGATCGGCCTGGTGGCTGCCCTCTACCTGGTGTTCAGCATCTCTGAGAGCAACAACCTCAAGGTGGTGGAGCTGTTTGGCAATTGGGTCATGTCGGGTTTCGATGTCAACCTGCCGCCCAAGGCAGGCTTGCAACTGCCCTTCATCAAGGAGGTCAGTTACCCGTTGGGGGTATTTGGTTTTGTCATCATGACTTACCTGGTCATTGTGGGTTCGAGCAATGCGGTCAATCTGACGGATGGTCTGGATGGCCTGGCCATCATGCCGGTGGTCATGGTGGGTTCGGCGCTGGGTGTGTTTGCCTATGTGACGGGTAGCTCGGTTTACTCCAAATACTTGTTCTTTCCCTACATCCCGGGTTCGGGTGAGTTGATGATCTTCTGCGCTGCGATGGCGGGTGCAGGCCTGGCTTTCCTGTGGTTCAACACCCATCCGGCACAGGTCTTCATGGGCGATGTGGGTGCGCTGGCCCTGGGTGGTGCGCTGGGCACGATCGCCGTCATCGTGCGCCAGGAAATCGTGCTGGCCATCATGGGCGGTATCTTTGTGGTCGAGGCCCTGTCGGTCATGCTGCAGGTGACGTATTTCAAATACACCAAGAAAAAATACGGCGAGGGCCGTCGCATCCTGAAGATGGCGCCCCTGCACCACCATTTTGAAAAGAGCGGCTGGAAAGAAACGCAAGTTGTGGTGCGTTTCTGGATCATCACCATGCTGCTGTGTCTGGTGGGCTTGTCCACCCTCAAGCTGAGGTAAGCGATGCAACAGTTGCGCGACCTCCATGTTCTCATTCTTGGCCTAGGCGCTTCGGGTCTTGCCATGGCGCGTTGGTGCGCCCGCCATGGGGCGGTGGTGACCGTGGCCGACACGCGCGAGGCACCGCCGCAGCTGGCAGCTTTGCATGCAGAGTGGCCGGCGGTGAAGTTTGTGAGCGGCTCCTTCAGCGCGGCTTTGGTTGAGGGTACGCCCGTGCGCGCTGTGTTCCGCAGCCCGGGGTTGGCACCAGCAGAGGTGGCGCCGGTGGTCGATGCTGCACGCGCAGCAGGCCTGTGGCAAGGCGGTGAACTGAGTTTGTTTGCCGCGGCTCTGAAAGATCTGAACGAACGCTTTGCCTATGCACCCAAGGTGCTTGGCATCACCGGCACCAACGGTAAAACCACCGTCACTTCATTGACGGGTCAGCTGGTGGCGCGAGCAGGCAAGACGGTGAAAGTCGCTGGCAACATTGGCCCGACGTTGCTGGATACGTTGGCGCAGGCGATGGTCCAGGCCGAGGTGGATGCTCCTTTGCTGGAGCAGCAGGAATTGGAAGCGCAGCAAGCCGAGGCTGAGCGCCTGGCTGCCCAAGCGACCATGCCAGCCGCCCAGCAACCCGAAGAGGCTGAGCCTGAGGACAACCCGGATTCGGCCGACGAAGTGCAGGATTTGCCTGCGGCGGATGAGGAAGAAAACCTGGAGCCCCTGACGGTTCAGGCGCCTGCAGCCTTGTCAGCCATGGCCCGTGTGTTGCCACAAGTGTGGGTGCTGGAGTTGTCCAGCTTCCAGCTCGACAGCAGCGAAGATTTTGAACCGACAGCCGCCACGGTACTCAATGTGACGCAGGACCACCTGGACTGGCACGGCTCGATGCAAGCCTATGCGGATGCCAAGGCTCGTATTTTTGGCCAGCAAGGCTTGATGGTGCTCAACCGCGAAGATGCGACCGTGATGGCCATGCTGCCCGAACCTGTGCGCGTGAAGCTGCAAAAACCGGCGGTGCGTGCGCACACCACCTTTGGCTTGAGCATGCCGCAGCGCCCTGGCGACTGGGGCCTGGAAGTGGTCAATGGCATGGCTTGGTTGGTGCGTGCGCAGGAAGCGGATGAAACCCGCAAGCGTCGCAAGGGTGAGGAAGAGGAGCTCTTCATTCAACGCCTGATGCCAGCGGATGCCCTGCGCATTCGCGGCCGGCACAACGCCAGCAACGCTCTGGCTGCGTTGGCTTTGGCCAGCGCCGCAGGTTGCGCTTTGGCGCCGATGCTCTACGGCTTGCGCGAATACGAAGGCGAGCCGCATCGTGTGCAGTCAGTGGCGGTGGTTAACGACATCGAATTCGTAGACGACAGCAAAGGTACCAATGTGGGTGCCGCGGTTGCAGCGCTCGATGGGCTGGGGGCTGACCGCCGTTTGGTCGTGATTTTGGGTGGCGACGGCAAGGGGCAGGACTTTTCTCCCCTGCTCGAACCGGTGCAGCGTTGTGCTCGTGCCGTGGTCTTGATCGGCAAAGATGCCCCCTTGATTGAGCAAGCTTTGCATGACGTGAGCGTGCCCAAAGTCCTCGTGTCCACCTTGCAGGAGGCTGTGCAACAAGCGTATGCACTGGCTCAAGCGGGCGATGCGGTGCTGCTTTCGCCAGCTTGCGCAAGCCTGGACATGTTTGACAATTACGCTCATCGTGCAAAAGTCTTCTGCGATGAGGTGCAGGAGTTGGCGCTGGCCAGCGGCAACAGCATGGAGGGCGCACTGTGAGCGAGCAGATGCCCCTGATCGAACGGATTCGTCAATCGCTGTCGAGCCTGCTCAGCTCCCTGTCGGGCGGACGTTTGCAGCCGCAGTCCGCAAGTGCGGTTCACTTGCCGGTTAATCTGGGCGGGTATGAATTTGTCCAGAACGGACAGGTGTCGTCTGCGCAAATGCAAGGTGTAGATCGTCAGTTGGTGGCTGTGGTTGTTGCTTTGCTGGTGTGGGGCATGGTCATGGTGTACTCGGCTTCAATCGCCATGCCGGACAACCCGCGATTTGCCAGCTACACCTCCACACAGTTTCTGATCAAGCACGTGCTCTCCATTGGGGTGGCGTTCGTGGCGTCATTGATCGCTTTCCAAATCCCGATGCAGGCCTGGGAGCGCCTGGCGCGACCCTTGTTCCTGGTGGCGTTGGTGTTGCTGGTGCTGGTGCTGGTGCCGCACATCGGCAAAGGTGTCAACGGAGCGCGTCGCTGGATTGCTCTGGGTTTCATGAACTTCCAGCCTTCCGAGCTGGCCAAATTTGCCACCATCATTTATGCCGCGGACTACATGGTGCGCAAGATGGATGTGAAGGAGCGCTTTTTCAAAGCCGTGTTGCCCATGGGGACGGCCGTCGCGATGACGGGTGTGCTTTTGCTGGCTGAGCCGGACATGGGCGCATTCATGGTGATTGCGATTGCAGCCATGGGGATCTTGTTCCTTGGCGGCGTCAATGCACGCATGTTCTTCATGATTTTGGGCGTGCTGGTGGCCGCCTTTGTGATGATGATCATGTTCTCGCCCTGGAGGCGCGATCGCATTTTTGCTTATCTGGATCCTTTCAGCGCCGAGCATGCGTTGGGACGTGGCTACCAACTTTCGCACTCCCTGATCGCGATTGGACGCGGCGAGATTTTTGGTGTTGGATTGGGCGGCAGTGTTGAAAAACTGCATTGGCTTCCCGAGGCGCATACCGACTTCTTGCTGGCTGTCATTGGCGAAGAGTTCGGCTTGGTCGGTGTGACGGTGGTGATCATGCTGTTCTTGTGGCTGACCCGTCGCATCATGGTCATTGGACGTCAAGCCATTGCCATGGATAAAGTTTTTGCGGGGTTGGTGGCTCAGGGGGTAGGCATTTGGGTGGGTTTCCAGTCCTTCATCAACATGGGCGTCAACTTGGGGGCGCTGCCTACCAAGGGCTTGACTTTGCCGTTGATGAGTTATGGTGGGTCGGCCATCTTGATGCATCTGGTGGCGATCGCCGTGGTTTTGCGCATCGATGCAGAAAACAAGCAACTCATGCGGGGAGGTCGCGCATGAAGATTCGCAAGGCTCTGGTGATGGCGGGGGGCACAGGTGGTCATATCTTCCCCGGACTGGCTGTGGCGGAGGCACTGCGTGAGCAAGGCTGGCAAGTGCACTGGCTGGGGGCTCCTGCCAGCATGGAGGCGCAACTGGTGCCCCCGCGAGGTTTTGCTTTCGAGGCGGTCCAGTTTGGTGGCGTGCGCGGCAAAGGACTCAAGACCCTGGCGCTGTTGCCACTGCGCTTGTTGCGTGCCTTCTGGCAAAGTCTTCAGGTGGTGCGACGCGTCAAACCGGATGTGGTGATTGGTCTGGGCGGTTACATCACCTTTCCGGGCGGCATGATGGCCAGCCTTTGGGGCAAGCCCTTGGTGTTGCACGAGCAAAACTCGGTGGCTGGGTTGGCCAATAAGGTACTGGCCCGACTTGCTGACCGTGTGTTCACGGCTTTCCCTGGCGTGTTGCCGGGCGCACAGTGGGTGGGCAATCCGCTGCGTCAGGCATTTTTGATGCAGGATGATCCGGCCAAGCGCTTTGCAGGACGCTCTGGCGCGTTGAAGGTGCTGGTGGTCGGCGGCAGTCTCGGCGCCAAGGCGCTCAATGAAGTGGTTCCCCAAGCCTTGGCATTGTTGCCAGAGAACGAGCGGCCGCAGGTCACGCATCAAAGCGGTGCTAAACAAATAGATGCACTGCGAGAGGCCTACGCGCAAGCGGGTGTGCAGGCTGAGCTCACACCTTTTATCGAAGACACGGCCACTGCGTTTGCCAATGCGGACTTGATCATTGCCCGCGCCGGTGCCAGCACGGTCACTGAAATTGCTGCGGTTGGTGCAGCCGCACTTTTTGTGCCTTTCCCTTTTGCCGTGGATGACCATCAGACCACCAATGCCCGTTTCCTGTCAGAGCAAGAGGGGGCTTGGCTGGTACAGCAGTCGGATTTGTCTGCGCAAGATCTGGCCGAGCGTCTACGTACTTTGGGGCGCGCACAGCTGCAGGTCTGTGCGCAAAACGCATTCAAACAACGCAAAACAAACGCGACACGGGAGGTGGTGATGGCTTGTGAGGAGTTGCTGGCATGAAGCACGCCATCCGAAAGATTCATTTCATTGGCGTGGGTGGCTCTGGCATGAGCGGCATCGCCGAAGTTTTGTTGAACCTGGGCTACCAGATCTCGGGATCTGATCTGAGCGATAGCGCAACCTTGCGCCGCTTGGCCAGTTTGGGCATTGAAACCCATATAGGACACGCTGCCAGCAACGTCAAGCAAGCTGATGCGGTGGTGACTTCTACCGCTGTCAAGGCGGACAACCCCGAGGTGGTGGCTGCGCGTGAGCGCCACATTCCCATCGTGCCACGAGCTGTCATGCTGGCTGAGCTCATGCGTCTCAAACAGGGCGTAGCCATTGCGGGTACGCATGGCAAAACCACCACGACCAGTTTGGTGGCAAGTGTGCTGGCAGCGGCGGGTCTGGACCCCACGTTTGTGATTGGCGGGCGCCTGAACAGTGCTGGTGCCAATGCCAAGTTGGGCACAGGTGACTACATTGTGGTCGAGGCCGACGAGTCCGATGCATCGTTTTTGAACCTGTTGCCGGTGATGGCGGTCGTGACCAATATTGATGCCGACCACATGGAAACCTATGGTCATGACTTCGGTCGGCTCAAACAGGCATTCGTGGAATTTCTGCACAAGATGCCTTTTTACGGTACGGCGATCGTATGCAGTGATGATGCGGGTGTGCGCGCTATCCTCAACGACGTTGCGCGCCCTGTCACCACGTATGGTTTGAACGAAGGCGCTCAGGTTCGAGCTGTGGATGTGCTTGCCCAGAATGGTCAAATGCGCTTTACCGTCCAGCGTCGTAATGGCGTGACGTTGCCTGACTTGCAGGTGGTTTTGAATCTGGCCGGCGAGCATAACGTACGCAACGCACTTGCTGCCATTGCTGTTGCGGTGGAGTTGGGCGTGCCTGATGAGGCCGTTCTGAGTGCGTTGGCCGACTTCAAGGGTGTGGGGCGTCGTTTCCAGCGTTATGGAGATGTGCGTACTGCCGACGGACAAGGGTGCTTTACGGTGATCGATGACTATGGTCACCATCCGGTCGAAATGGCAGCCACCCTGGCTGCAGCCCGAGGAGCGTTCCCGGGACGCCGTCTGGTACTGGCTTTCCAGCCGCACCGTTACAGCCGTACACGCGACTGTTTTGAGGACTTTGTCAAAGTCATCAGTCAGGGGTGCGATGCTGTGCTGTTGTCCGATGTGTATGCCGCAGGAGAGGCTCCCATCGTAGCGGCCGACGGGCGCTCGTTGGCCCGCGCGCTGCGTGTGGCTGGTCAGGTCGAGCCTGTTTTTGTGGAGCACATTGCAGACATGCCGCAAGGCATTTTGAACAATGCACGCGATGGTGATGTGCTCATCTGCATGGGTGCCGGCTCGATTGGCGGTGTGCCTGCGCAGCTGGTGGAGTTGGGAGGCATCGCATGAACTTGGGTAAAGTCGCCGTGCTGTTGGGCGGGCTGTCTGCCGAGCGTGAAGTCTCCCTCATGTCCGGGCAGGGCGTGTTGCAGGCGCTGCAAACATCGGGTGTGGACGCGCAGCCGTTTGATCCGGCCAAGCAGGACTTGAACGAACTCAAGTCTTTGGGCGTGGACCGGTGTTTTATTGCGCTGCACGGCCGCTACGGTGAAGATGGTGCGGTGCAAGGCGCACTGGAGTTGCTGGGCATTCCATACACGGGTTCGGGCGTGATGGCTTCGAGCATCGCCATGGATAAAGCCATGACCAAACGCGTCTGGGTGGCAGAAGGTTTACCGACGCCAGAGCATGTGCTGGTTCACCGATCAGCGCTGGCGCAGGTGGATGTGCAAGCCCTGATTGCACAGCTGGGTTTACCCATGATCGTCAAGCCTGCGCGCGAGGGGTCTTCGATTGGCGTGACCCGCGTTGACCGTGCTGAGCAGCTGGCCCCAGCCTTGCAGGAGGCTGCGCGCTGCGATGCCGACATTCTGTGCGAGCAGTGCATTGTGGGCGATGAGGTCACCTGTCCTGTTTTGGGTCGGGGTGACGGAGCGCAAGCTTTGCCGGTCATTCGCATTGTGGCCCCTGATGGAAATTACGACTACCAGAACAAGTATTTCACCGACGATACGCAGTACCTGGTACCGTGTGGTTTGCCTGCAGGCGAGGAACAAGCCATTCAGGCCCTGGTGATCAAGGCTTATCAAGTACTGGGTTGCCGGGGCTGGGGGCGAATTGACGTGATGATCGATGGTCAGACACGTAAGCCTTATCTCCTGGAAATCAACACCTCACCTGGCATGACAGGGCATTCGCTGGTGCCCATGTCGGCCCGTGCTGCTGGAATCAGTTACGAACAACTGTGTTTGCAGTTGTTGCAGGACGCGCAGCTGGACAACGAGCTGCCACAGGGGGACCTTGCATGAGCAAGTCCCAGATCCTGCCGATGGATGTACGGTTGATGAACCTCACTGCCAGTGTACTGGCCGTCGTGGCTGTCGGCGTCGTCGTCTATGGCAGTTTGGTCTGGCTGGTGCGATTGCCGCTGTTCAACCTGAACCGGATCACGGTGCAAGGCGAGCTCATGCACAACAACGAAGTGACCTTGCGTGCGAATGTGTTGCCGCAGATGACTGGCAACTTTTTCACCATGAACTTGCAACGCATTCGCCATTCTTTCGAAGCTGTTCCATGGGTCCGAGTCGCCGTGGTGCAACGTGAATTTCCGAACCGTCTGCGCGTTTCCCTGCTGGAGCATCAACCGGTGGCCGTCTGGGGGGATGAGGTTGGCAGCAGTGTCATGGTCAACCGCTTTGGACAATTGTTTGAGGCTCAGGCGGACGACGCAGAGGTGGAGCACCTTCCTCATTTTGAAGGGCCCCAAGATCAGGCGGGGCGCGTTCTGGAGATGTACCAGCAGTTGCAGCCGGTCTTTGAAAGCATGGATATGACGATTGATCGCTTGCAGCTTTCGAGTCGTGGCACCTGGAGTTTGAGCACCAGCCATGGCGCCCAGCTCGAACTCGGTAAAGGCAATGCCCGTGAGGTGATGGGCAGGCTGGAAGTGTTCTGGAAAACCTTGTCGCAAGTCACTGCGCGTTACGGCCGTCATCCGAGCGCTTTGCAAAGTGCCGACTTGCGACATGAAAACGGGTATGCACTGCGTCTCAAGGGTGTGACCACGGTGGAGCCTGGGCAAGTGTCGGGACGCAAACCTTGAGTGTGGTGATGTGTTTTATTGAAATTGAACTGAATGGTGGAATGACAAATGGCTAAAGAATACAAAGATCTGGTCGTTGGTCTGGACATTGGCACCTCCAAAGTCATGGTGGTGGTGGCCGAAGTGATGGGCTCAGGCGATCTCAAGTTGGCGGGGCTGGGCATTGCGCCCGGCAATGGACTCAAGCGAGGTGCGGTGGTCAACATCGACGCCACTGTGCAAAGCATTCAGCAAGCGCTGAAAGAAGCCGAGCTGATGGCCGACTGCAAGATCACGCGGGTGAACACCGGCATTACCGGCAGCCATATTCGGGGCCTGAACTCCAGTGGCATGGTGGCCATCAAGGACAAGGAAGTCAGTCCTGCGGATGTCGCTCGTGTCATGGAAACTGCCCGTGCGCTCAATATTTCGACAGACCAGCGATTGCTGCTGGTGGCGCCGCAAGAGTTTGTGATCGACGGGCAAGAAGTCAAAGAGCCTATTGGCATGAGCGGCATGCGTCTGGAAGCGAAAGTGCACATCGTGACCGGCGCTCAAAGCGCAGCCGAGAACATCATCAAATGCGTGCGCCGTTGTGGTCTCGAGGTGGATCAGCTGCTGCTCAATCCACAGTCATCGAGTTTGGCGGTGCTGACTGAAGACGAGCGCGAGCTCGGCGTGGCCTGCGTTGACATTGGCGCGGGTACTACCGATGTGGCTATTTTTGCGGGAGGCTCTATTCGCCACACTGCGGTGATTCCGATTGCGGGTGACCTGATCACCAGCGATATTGCGATGGCACTGCGCACGCCCACAAAAGATGCTGAAGACATCAAGGTGGAAAACGGTTACGCCAAGCAGTTGTTGGCCAACGCTGAGGCACAGGTGGAGGTGCCGGGTCTGGGCGATCGTGGTCCTCGCATGCTTAGCCAACAAGCTTTGGCCGGTGTGATTGAGCCGCGTGTAGAAGAAATTTTTTCCTTGGTGCAGCAAGTGGTACGCGAATCGGGATACGAGGAGGTGTTGTCCTCGGGCATTGTGCTCACCGGCGGCAGCGCGGTCATGCCCGGCATGATCGAGTTGGGTGAAGACATCTTCCTCAAGCCCGTGCGTCGCGGCATTCCCAAATACAGCGGCGCGTTGTCCGACATGGTAGGTCAGCCGCGTGCGGCCACAGTCATGGGTCTCCTCGAAGAGGCTCGCCTGGCGCGCCTGCGCGGCTTCAAGGTCACCCAGAAAAAGAGTTCGGTGAACAACGCGTTCACCCGATTCAAGGACTTCATTGTGGGGAACTTCTGATGGTTTTTCACAGACATTTTTTTCAGCAAGGCAGTCCGCCAAGAGCAGGCCCTCAAGCGCGATGTCGACGACGAAAACGTCCAACGCATACAAACACATTTTTTCAACTTCAACTGGCAAATCAAACAATAGGAGCACACCATGAGCATTGAGATGATCGAAACCGAAGAATTCAACCAAGGCACGCAGATCAAAGTGATCGGCGTCGGCGGCGGTGGTGGCAATGCGGTCGAGCACATGATCGAGCGCAACGTCCAGGGCGTGGAGTTTGTCTGCGCCAATACCGATGCGCAAGCCTTGGCACGCAGCTCTGCGCACAGCTTTATCCAGCTCGGCGGCAGCGGCCTGGGCGCAGGCAGCAAGCCCGAAAAAGGCCGTGAGGCTGCAGAGGCTGCAGAAGCGGCCATCCGTGAATCGATTGCAGGCTCGCACATGCTGTTCATCACCGCAGGCATGGGCGGCGGCACCGGTACGGGTGCTGCCCCCGTGATCGCGCGCATCGCCAAGGACATGGGTATCCTGACCGTGGGCGTGGTGACCAAGCCTTTCGAATTTGAAGGCGGGCGTCGCATGAAAAATGCGGACGAAGGCATGTCCGAGCTCGAAGCCAACGTGGATTCGCTGATCGTGGTGCTCAACGAAAAACTGCTGGAGCTGCCCGGCGGCGAGGACATGACCCAGGACGAGGCTTTTGCGCATGCCAATGACGTGCTCAAGAATGCCGTAGGCGGTATTGCCGAAATCATCAATGTGCCTGGCCACGTGAACGTCGACTTCGAAGACGTGCGCACTGTGATGGGCGAGCCTGGCAAAGCCATGATGGGCACGGCCATGGCCAGCGGTCCGGACCGCGCCCGACTGGCTGCTGAGCAAGCCGTGGCTTGCCCGCTGCTCGATGGTGTGGACCTGTCGGGTGCCAAAGGCGTGCTGGTGCTCATCAGTGCTGCCAAAGGATCCCTCAAGCTGTCCGAGTCCAAGCAAGCCATGAACACCATTCGTGCTTACGCTTCGGAAGAAGCGCACGTGATCTACGGTACCGCTTATGACGAATCCCTGGGTGACCAGATTCGTGTCACGGTGGTGGCGACTGGACTGTCCAAGGCGGGTGCTCGTCGCAACGCCCCGACACTGCAAGTGCTTCGTACAGGCACTGACAACACGCCTTTTGCGGTGGGCGGTGAGGCGGAGTCCATGGTGGTGGCCGCTCCCGCAGCCATGGCTTCGGGCATGAGCACGCCAGCCGTATGGCGCAGCAGCCGCACTCATGCTGCCGCGCGAGTTGACGGCATGTCGTCCGCCGGCATGGACGACATCGAGATTCCGGCTTTCCTGCGCAAGCAGGCGGACTGATCTCGGCCTGAAAGTCAGCGTCTGCCAGGCGCTGACTCGACTTTCAATGCTCTTTACCGGGCAGGCTTCACCGCCTGTCCGGTTTTTTGTAATCTGTAAGCAGAAGAAACAACAAGCCTTGCCCTCTGCAAGGTTGAGGCGGAAGACCTAGAATCACTCCATGCTTGAACAACGAACACTCAAAACCCTGACCCGTGCTGTAGGCGTTGGCCTGCACAGTGGGCAGCGTGTCGAGTTGACGTTGCGACCCGCACCAGTTGACACCGGCATTGTGTTTCGCCGCGTGGATTTGCCCGAACCGGTGGACATTGCCGTCAATGCGCAGGCCATCACCGACACCCGACTGGCCTCGACGATTGGCACCGGCAACGCCAAAGTGCACACCATTGAACACCTGATGTCTGCCTGCGCCGGGCTGGGCATCGACAACCTGTATGTGGACATCACCGCCGAAGAGGTGCCGATTCTCGATGGCTCGGCCTCGTCCTTCGTGTTCCTGCTGCAAAGCGCAGGGGTGGTGACCCAGAAAGCCCCCAAAAAATTCATACGCGTGCTCAAACCCGTGGAGGTGCGCGAGGGTGAGGGTGCACAGGCCAAGTGGGCACGTCTGGAGCCTTATCATGGTTTCAGCCTGAGTTTTGAAATCGACTTCCGCCACCCGGCTGTCGATTCCACCGGGCAAATGGTGAAGTTTGACTTCACCGAGGGTGTTTATTCGCGTGACATCGCCCGCGCCCGCACCTTTGGTTTCACCAAAGATGTCGAGATGCTGCGCTCCAACGGCCTGGCTTTGGGCGGTGGCTTGGACAACGCCATCGTGATGGACGACTACAAGGTGCTCAACGCTGACGGGTTGCGTTATGACGACGAATTCGTCAAACACAAAATCCTCGATGCGATTGGAGATTTGTATGTGGTCGGGCGTCCGCTCTTGGCCGCCTACACCGCATTTCGTTCCGGCCATGCGATGAACAACCAACTGCTGCGCGCCCTGCTGGCGCAGCCCGAGGCTTACGAAATCGTGAGCTTCAACAACGAAGCCCAGGCGCCTGCGGGTTATGCCCGCCTGCAGCCCGCCTGGTAATCCACCCTTGATACAGCCTCAGTGGCTGCGGCCGCTGCGGTACATGCCGTGTGTCTTGCGCTGCAACGCGCCTTGCGCGGCCAGCTTGTTCATGGACGGGCTGGCATGCGCATGGGTAATCGCCAGGCCCAAGGCATCGGCAGCATCCTGGCGCGGAGTGCCGGGTAATTGCAACAGCCGTTTGACCATTTCCTGAATTTGCGCTTTTGCGGCACGACCGTGGCCGGTGATGGCCTGCTTCATTTGCAGCGCGGTGTATTCAGCCACCGGCAGGCCGCAAGACACCAGGGCCGTTACACAACACCCGCGCGCCTGGCCCAGCATCAGGCTGGCCTGCGGGTTGACGTTGATGAACACAATCTCGACCGAAGCCACATCGGGCTGGTAGCGGGCGTGGATTTCCCGGATGCCGTCGTAAATGATCTTCAGGCGGGCAGGCAGGTTACCCATCTCACCCTGGGTGGTTTCGATCACACCGCTGGCCACATAGCTGAGCTTTTGCCCTTGCATGTCGATGACCCCAAAACCGGTGGTCTGCAGGCCCGGGTCAATGCCCAAAATGCGCACGGTTTCTGTCAAGGCGCTCATGGGATACGCACCTCTGCCATGCGAGCCGTGATCGTGAAAGCCCGTTCGTTCAGATAGCTGGACTGAGCCAGTTTTTCAAAATAGCGTGGCCGCGGCAGCATCACAGCCAAGCGGGCGGCTTCCCAGTTGTCCAATCGCGCTGCTGGTTTGCGAAAGTAATGTTGTGCGGCGGCTTCGGCCCCGAACACCCCTTCGCCCCACTCCACGTGGTTGAGGTAAATCTCCAGAATCCGGCGCTTGCTCAGCAGTGCTTCGAGTGTGAGCGTGATCAGCATTTCCTGTCCCTTGCGCATCAGAGTGCGCTCACCGCTGAGGAACAGATTTTTGGCCAGCTGTTGCGTGATGGTGGAGCCCCCCACAATCTTGACGGGCTTGGCGGCGGCGTTGGGTCGGCGCTGCGCCTGTTGGTCGGCACGCGCCTGGGCTTTGGCATTCTTTTGCCAGGCTTGTTCCAGAGAGTCCCACCAGATGCCGTGGTGTTGCACAAAAGCGCTGTCTTCCGAGGCAATGACAGCGCGCTTGAGGCTGTTGGCCAGTTGGTCCTGGCCACGCCAGTCCTGGCGCCATGGCAGGCGGTGTTGTTCGTTGGCGATGCGCCAGATTTGTGTGCGCTCGAAAGTGGTGGATTGCGGATCCACCACCACCATCAAAGCGATGCGCAGCACAAAATACAGCTGCAGAGCCAGCAGGCTCAAGGCCAGCAACAGGATCCAGCGCATCAATGCTTTCATGGTGCTTGATTTACGGTTTCGGTTCGGGGCTGAGCACGCGGGTTTGCAAGGTATCGTCGCGAGAGAACATGAAGCGCGCCACCACCACAATTTGATCGGCTTGTTTGCGCATTTTGCTGCTGAATGCGTCAAACGGCGCAGCGTTGCGCACAATCGCTACGGCCCGCTCGTCGAGTAAGAGGTTGTGCGAGGTCACGGCGACATCGGTGCTCACCAGCTGACCGCTGGCATCGACAGTGATGACCATGGTCAACTTACCGTAAAGCTTTTGGCCATTGGCTTGTGGAAAGTTCTCGGTGCCTTTGAGCTCGATCAGACGGCGCAGCTTGTCGTAATACAGTGCATATACGGCTTCCCGCGTGGCCGGGCTGATGTAGCGCTTGCGCGGGGCCTGCTGGGTTTTTTGTACGCTTTGCTCAATGCGCGCCAGGTTTCGGGCCAGCTGGGCCTTGCGTTCTTCGCGTGCCTGGCGTTCCTGGTCTGTACCCTGATTGCCAGCATCATCGCGAGAGAGCTCGGCCAGCTCCTGCTTGAGTTGGGTCAGCAGCTGTACCTGCTGGGCGCGCAGGGCTTCGATTTTGCGTTGCATCTCTGCGATGTCCACACCTTCGGTGGGGAGAGTGGTCGGTGGCAAGGGCGAGCTGCTCAATCCTGCTTGCAAGGTGTCTTCTCCGCCACCTGCCAATTGCACTTGGGCCAGGGCTTGCGCCTTGCGCGGTGCATCTTTGCTTTGGGCGTTGACCAGCACCACCTCCAGAGGGGTGTTCTCAAACACACGGTTGAAGGTCTCGGGGGCGGCAAAGCGCAGCAGCAGCAAACTGGCGTGGGCCAGCACTGACAGGCCCAGTGCCCAGACCAGGGTGCGATTGGAGGCTGGACTCATGCGCCCGAACCCAAGGCAGGCACCTGTTCGGCTTCGTTCAGGTCCACCGCAATATGTACGGGGCCAGCGACGACTTCATCTTCGTCTTCTTCTGGTGTGGAGCAAGCCCCGGTGGTATCCGTGGCGTCCAGATGGGCCAACACGGTGCCGTGCACATCCAGCGCCATCAAGTCCACCTCACCCAGTTTGACGCGTACGCGTGCACCGCGCTGCAGACCTTGTGCTCCCATGACGGTAAAGACCAAGGGCAGGGTATCTGCGCGCACCAGCCAGGCACCGCCGCCCGCTTCCTTGATCAGCGCTGCGTCCAGCTCGGTGATGGTGTTTTGCTGCAGGTGCTTGAGCGTCCAGTAGCGCTCCATGCCGCCTTGAACCTGGTTGTAGCCGCTGTAGGCGGCGTCAAAAGCGCTGATGATCGAGAACAGTTCGGCGTCCTTGGGCTTGAAGGGCGCGGCCAGCGCAGCGGTGGCACCGTGGCGTGCGCACGCAATGATTTGCCACTGGTTGACCAGGTCGGTGTAGCGACGCAGCGGCGAGGTGCTCCACGCATAGCTGGGCACGCCAATGCCCGCGTGCGGCAGCGCCTTGGTGCCCATGCGTACCTTCACGCCCGGCGCCAAGCTGGCCTGGCTGCGGTAAATGCCGGGCACGCCCAGCTGGGCCAGCCACTGCCCCCAAGTGCTGTTGGCCAGAATCATGGCTTCGGCCACCATCAAGTCCAGTGGTGCGCCACGTTGGCGCAAGCCAATCAAGACCGTCTCATCGCCGTTTGGCGGCGTGTCGTTGCTGGGCCGATCGAGTTTGAAGCTGTAGTCGGGGCGGTTAAAGGTTTCGGGCTTGCCGCGCACCACCTCACGCCGAGCCTTGAGGGTTTGCGCCAGGCGCCAGAAAAACGCCAGCGTGGCGCGGCTGACGGGTACATCCGCGTGGTCGGTGGTGTCAGCGCCTTCCAGCCAGGCCTGGGTGATGCGGTCGTCAAGCTGGTCGTGGCGCAGGTTGACCTGGATCGGTACGCGTTCCAGCTTGGTTTCGGTGCTCTGCACCTCCAAACTGGCTTCGTCAAACGTCACGTACAGCGATACCGCTGGGCAAGCCTGGCCCTCGGCCAGGGTGTAGTTCTGCACCACCGCGTCGGGCAGCATGGTGATTTTGTAGCCCGGCATGTACACGGTGGACAGCCGGGCGCGGCCCAGCTGGTCGATCGCATCGCCAGGCTTGAAGGCCAAACCCGGCGCTGCAATGTGGATGCCCACGGTGACCGTGCCGCTGCCCAGGCCTTGCAGGGACAAGGCATCGTCAATCTCTGTGGTGTGCGAATCGTCGATGGAGAACGCTTGCACAGGGGCCAGCGGCAGTTCATCGGTGATGGCGGGGGCCTGCAGGCTGGGAAAGCCTGTGCCCTTGGGGAACCACTCGAACAAAAAGCGTTGCCAATGAAAGTCCCAGGCCGAATTCAGTGCGCCGGCGCGTTGCAGCAGGCCCAGAGGGTCCAGCTGGCTCTCGCGCGAGGCTTGCACCACGGCCTTGTATTCGGGTGTGTTTTTGTCCGGCTTGAACAGGATTTTGTAGAGCTGCTCGCGCACGGGCTCAGGGCATTGGCCCTGCACCAGTTGGGCGGTCCAGTCCTCAATCTGGGCCTGGATCTGCTTTTTCTTTTCAATCGCGGCCAGAGCCTGCTGGACGATCTCGGCCGAAGCCTTGCGAAACCGGCCCTTGCCTGCGCGGCGAAAGTAATGGGGTGCTTCGTGCAGGCGCATCAAGGCTGCCGCTTGCTCCAGCGTGCTGGGCGAGGCCGAGAAATAGTCCTTGGCCAGATCGGCAAAGCCAAACTCTTCGTCAGGGGCGAATTCCCAGGCCAGGTCCAGCTCGATGCTGTCCGCCAGAGCGGCGGCCTGCGCCATCAGTTCGGCGGGGCTGGGCTTTTCAAAACGCAGCAGCATGTGCGCGGCCTTGACTTTGGCGCGCTTGCCGGAATCGAGTTCGACCTGGGCCGATGCTTCGGCCTCGGAAAGGATCCTGCCGGCCAGGAATTTGCCGGCGTCTTCGTACAAAACAAACATGGGGGGCATTGTCCCATGGCTGGGTGGTTTTCAGTCCCAGCCCAGAAACGAGATGACCTGCCGCAAATGACTTTCAAAGTCGCTGATGCCGTGGTCGCTGCCCTCCAGCAAGACCACTTGCCCGTGCTGGCAGGCATCCAGCATTTCCTGCCAGTCCAGCACCTCGTCGCCTTTGGCGATGATGGCCAGGCTGTCCTTGCGTGCTGGCGGCAGGCCGGCCTTCAGTTGCATCAGCTCATCGACAAATTCGCTTTGAAAATGCACTTGCTCGCTGGGGTCGTGCCAGGCAGGGTGGGTGCCGATCTGGCTGGCCAGGTCACGGGCGGGGTGTACGGCCGGGTTGAGCAGGACCGAGCGCATGCCCAGGGTGCGCGCCAGCCATTGGGCGTAAAAACCGCCCAGAGACGAGCCCACCATGGCGCTGGTGGCCTGTGGCCAGCCCTCGGTGAGTGACAACGCCATGGCGATGGCCTGTTGGGGTGAGGCTGGCAGCTGCGGGCAGACCCACGTGATCTCAGGCCGGTGTGTGCTGACCCATTGGGCCAGCATGCGCGCCTTGAAGGAGTTGGGCGAAGACCGAAACCCGTGCAGGTACAGCAGGTGCGTGACGGCCGAACGGTGGGGCGAGGACGAACTCATGGGCACATGCTAGCGCCAAAGGGCTTGCTCAGGGTCGATAATGACGGCCCATGGGAGCAGTCATTCAACGACCCACTTGGCGTCAGCGCATCGGCAGCTGGGTGCAGGGCATGGACGGTCCATTGGCTCTGGCGGTGGCATTCCTGGCCGGCGCGGGGCTGACCATCATGTATTCCTCGGGCTATGACCATGGCACGCGGTTTTTTGACCATGCGCGCAATATGCTGCTGGCCGGTTTTATTTTGTTGCTGGTGGCCCAGCTGCCGCCGCAAAAACTCATGGCCATTGCGGTACCGCTGTACACGGTGGGTGTGGTCTTGTTGATTGCAGTGGCTGTATTTGGCATCACTAAAAAGGGCTCTCGTCGCTGGATCAATGTGGGGGTGGTGATCCAGCCCAGCGAGATTTTGAAAATTGCCATGCCCCTGATGTTGGCCTGGTGGTTCCAGAAGCGAGAGGGAAGGCTGTCACGTCTGGACTTTCTGGTGGCTTTGGCTTTGCTGGCTGTGCCTGTGGGCTTGATCATGAAGCAGCCCGATCTGGGCACATCTTTGCTGGTCTTGGCCTCAGGGTTGGCTGTGATTTTTTTCGCTGGCCTGAAGTGGCGCTGGATTGCCCCTCCTGTGGTGCTGGGCCTCGGTGCTATCGTGGTGCTGGTCATCATGGAGCCCAGCTGGTGCGCCGACGGGGTGGACTGGAAAATCCTGCATGAATACCAGCGTCAGCGCGTATGCACCTTGCTGGACCCCGCCCGCGATCCCTTGGGTAAGGGTTTCCACATTATTCAAGGAATGATTGCCATCGGATCCGGGGGGCTTCTGGGCAAAGGCTTCATGCAGGGTACGCAAACGCATTTGGAGTTCATTCCCGAGCGCACGACCGACTTTATTTTTGCAGCCTACGGTGAAGAGTTTGGCCTGCTGGGCGGCATCTTCCTGTTGGCAGGTTACGGTTTGCTCATTTACCGTGGTTTGGTGATCGCACGGCAGGCGCCGTCGCTGTTCACTCGTTTGCTGGCGGCCAGCCTGACCATGATTTTCTTCACCTACGCCTTTGTCAATATGGGCATGGTCAGCGGCATCCTGCCGGTGGTGGGGGTGCCTTTGCCTTTCATCAGTTACGGTGGCACGGCGATGGTCACGCTGGGCCTGGCGTTGGGCATTTTGATGTCCATTTCGCGCTCCAAACAGCTGGTTCAGACATGAATGCTGTTGGCATCATCGGTGTGGGCAATATGGGCGGAGGTATGCTGGCGCGCCTGCGTTCGCTGCAAGTCAGTGTGGTCGCTTGTGACATGGATCCGACGCGTGAAGCTCAGGCTCGGCAGTTGGGCGCACAGGTGTGTGCGACGCCTGCGCAACTGGTGCAGGCGCTGGCGCCCGATGGGGTTTTGATCATTGCAGTGGTCGATGATGTGCAAACTCGCCAGGTTCTGTGGGGCGAGCAGGGCGCTGCGGCTGTGCTGCGGCCGGGCCAAACGGTGATGTTGTGCCCGACACTGGCACCAGAGTTTGTTGAAGAGCAGGCTGCGTTATTGAGCCAAACCGGGGTGCTGTGCGTGGACGCGCCCATGTCCGGGGGGCCGCAGCGCGCCGCCGAAGGCACCATGAGCCTGATGGTGGCAGGATCCCAGTCAGCCTGGCTGCAGGCCCACGGTGTGATCGAGCAGCTCAGCAGCAAGGTGTTTCGGATTGGCGAGCGTGTGGGTGATGCAGCGCGCACCAAACTGGTCAATAACCTGCTGGCCGCCATCAACCTGACGGGCGCAGCCGAGGTGCTGGCGTTGGCCGAGCGTATGGGGCTGGATGCGCAGCGCACCTTGTCGGTCATCGAGGCGTCCAGCGGACAAAGCTGGATTGGTTCTGACCGCATGCATCGGGCCTTGGTGCAGGACTACGCGCCGCGCGCCCACACCGCCTTGCTGGCCAAGGACAGCCGGCTGGCTGTGGAGGCGGCAGCAGGGGTGGGCTTTGTGCCCTTGCTTGGACAAGTGGCAAAAGATGCGTTTGCACAGGCAGTCCAGGCGGGATTGACCGATCTGGACGATGCGGTGCTGCTTGAGTGGATGCGAAGCACCCGCTGAGCCATCAGCCCGCGGTCGGCAAGGACACCGCCAGCTGCCTACAATGGACAGCATGATTTCCCGCGAACCCACTCTTGAGCGCTTGGCCACGGCCAAGTCCCTGTTGCTCGACCCTTTCGGTCTGGATGAAAGCCATTTGACCCGGGCACTCAATGCCATCAAGGCGCACCAGGTGGACGATGCCGATCTGTATTTCCAGTACACCCGCACCGAGGGCTGGAGCCTGGAGGAGGGCATCGTCAAGACTGGCAGCTTCAGCATCGACCAGGGCGTAGGCGTGCGTGCGGTGGCCGGTGAGAAAACCGCCTTTGCCTATTCCGACGACATTTCAGAAGCCTCGCTGATGGATGCGGCCACCACGGTGCGTGCGATTGCTGCGGCCTCGCAAAACAAGCGCAGCAAAGTGCCCACCCGCAAGGTCTCGGCCAGCCGCTCGCTCTATCCCGCGCTCGACCCCATGTCCACCATGGACAGCACGGCCAAGGTCAAGCTGTTGGAGAAAGTGGAGAAGCTGGCCCGTGCCAAGGACCCCCGTGTGGTGCAGGTCATGGCCGGTCTGGCCACCGAATACGACGTGGTGCTGGTGGCGCGCGCCGACGGCACGCTGGCGGCCGATGTGCGCCCTTTGATTCGCCTGTCGGTGTCGGTGATCGCCGAGCAGAACGGTCGCCGCGAGGTGGGCAGCAGCGGTGGCGGTGGGCGTTTCGGCCTGGCTTATTTTGACGATGCGCTGGTCGAAACCTATGTCGACGAGGCCGTGCATGCCGCGCTCACCAACCTGGACGCACGCCCGGCCCCGGCCGGTGAGATGACGGTGGTGCTGGGTTCTGGCTGGCCCGGCGTGCTGTTGCACGAGGCGGTGGGCCACGGTCTGGAGGGCGACTTCAACCGCAAGGGTTCGAGTGCCTTCAGTGGCCGCATCGGCCAGCGTGTGGCGGCCAAGGGCGTGACAGTGCTCGACGACGGCACGATGGCGGATCGCCGTGGCTCGCTCAATGTGGACGACGAGGGCCACGCCAGCCAGAAGAACGTGCTGATCGAGGATGGCATCCTGCGTGGCTACATCCAGGACGCGATGAACGCGCGCCTGATGGGCGTCAAGCCCACAGGCAACGGCCGCCGCGAAAGCTACGCCCATGTGCCCATGCCACGCATGACCAACACCTACATGCTGGGCGGCGACAAGGACCCGGGCGAAATCGTGGCCAGCATCAAGAAGGGGCTGTACGCGACCAACTTTGGTGGCGGACAGGTGGACATCACCAGTGGCAAGTTCGTGTTTTCGGCCAGCGAGGCGTATTGGGTGGAGAACGGCAAGATCCTCTACCCGGTCAAGGGCGCCACGCTGATCGGCAGCGGGCCGGAATCGCTCAAGAAGATTTCGATGATCGGCAACGAC
>JACCDT010352818.1_pt1 | contig 20750 bp, 13 predicted proteins | sample 7446291 | NCBI WGS metagenome assembly JACCDT01 (sample SAMN15323446, study PRJNA562643) | freshwater metagenome | isolation source: river surface water | place: USA:Blue River Watershed | collected 2017-08-17 | reverse complement strand
GGGTCGAGGATGCCATTGTGCGGGCAATCGTGCCCGGGATTTTGCGGTGGTATTCTGCACCCGCGATTCGGTCAAAGTCGCAAATGACCTCGGCATTGGCCTCAGCACCGCCTGCTTTGACCGAGGCAAGCGAACCTGCAATCGGTGATGGCTCGAAGACTGGAAATGCAGCCGAAAGGGTCGTCAGGGCACCATTGATATAGATGGGAATATCGAATCGGGTTGATCCCAGCTGTGGTGCCACTCCATCTTCAATGAAGATGTGAGTGGTGCTGTTGGGTGAAGAACAAATGGCCTTGTTTAGGCTTTTGCAGCCTGGATTTGCCTTGAGGGCATTGTTGAAGGATTCGTTTGCCCGCTGCTTCTCGGCATTCGGTCCGCTGCCGAGAATTACTCCCGCAAGTGCCTCGGCATAGGGAACGCTTAACCCGTCGTTGTAGGGATGATATTGGGCAACGGCTGCCTGAAGGTTCGTTGTCTGCTGCTCAATCTTACCCTCATCAAGTTTGATCTGCATTTTGGGGTCTGCCTGCACTGCCTGCCTGAGCGCAGCTTGTTCCTTCTCAATCTGCCGCTTGAATTCCTCGTTGATCTGGAGTTGGCGGTTTTTTGCAAGTTTTACGGCAGATCTGGCACCCGTCAGATCGCCCGTTTGAAGCAGAGCCGCAGCCAAATAGGATGCAGCCATGAGGCGCTCGGCGGGGCTTGTATGATAAGGGAGCGAATTCAGATTCACGAGCATGGCGCCGGCTTCACTTCCAAGTTGAATCTTGGAAGCCATAAGGTGCTTCTCGATTGAATGATCCGCCTGGATGTATCCCTGTTTGGCCAGTTGGGCGTTTCCGGCGGTGGCATTGATATTGCCTTGCTCCACAAAAACCAACTCGCTATCGCGGGCACCCTCCTTCTCCTTTGATGCTAGGGAATTGATGCCACTGACCGCCCCGCCGACTGATCCCGAACGATAGGCACTCTGAGCACTGCGTAGTCCGCCACTGGCACATGACGTCAAGAGCAGGGGAGTTCCAAGAAGTGCCGCCAAGGCAATCCTGCAGATCAGTTTTTTATTCATTGTTTTTTGGTTGGGGTTGGAGTGGTGCCGGGGGTGTTTTTCTGAACGGTGATTTTGCTGTTGTCCGTAAATTCAGGAACATTCGGATCGAGACGAAGATTCGAGGTGTCCTCGTTCACCATCTCCACGGTGGCATTTCCCAAGGGAAATCCGGCATCTGTCCCATAGGTGCCGTCGACACGCTCTATCAATTTGTAAGTGTCACCGACTTTGACCCCGGCTGCCTCACCACGATCCATGATGATCAGCGCGCCCCTTCTGGCGACGATTTTAGGCGGCGAATAATTGTCCAGGATTCTCTCTGCCAGTCGCTTTGAAAGCTTCTGGGTAATGTTCTGGATCTGCTGTGCGTTGAAGTTTGCTGCTTCTCCTCCAACACCCCTGCGACCCTTGCCCCCTTCGGCTACGGTTTCAGTGATGGCTTTTTTCGTGCCTCCGTTCACTTTGGTGATTTCCAAGGTAGCCGAGATGGAGTTTGTCCAAATAGCGGCTTCCTCGTTACCCAACACCTTCCTGTCGGTAACAAAATCCGTGATCATCGCCGTGGCGATGTAATCCGCCTGCCGAATGCTCATGTCAGGCCCACCATCACTGGGTTTTCCAAGCTCCTCACTGACCTGCCATTCTTTCTTGAGCGCCTCCAAGGACTGGTCGCGAACGGCCAGTTGCATCAATTTTGTGGCGCTCATCTCCTGGGCCAATGTGGCCGCAAAAGCCCCCTTGATGCGGTCTTCCACGCTCGCCCGCAGCTTGTCGATTTCGGTGGAGTCGGTCTTTGTATCCACCTTGACACTAACTTCACGGCTGATCTGGTTGTGATTTACCCGGATGGAATCCTTTGCCGAAACCTCCCCGGTGACCACCGGCTTTCTTACCTTGGTGTTGAATCGCTTGGCGATCTCGTCAGTGATCAGTCCCTCGTTGATCTCCAGTTTTTCCAACTGCACCACCTGAACCTTGGGAGCCTGGGTGGTCTGTGCATTCGCCTGACCGGAGACGAAAAGGGCTGCAAACGTTAACAACAAGGCAACATATCCGGTGGGGTGTATTTCTTTCATGAAATTTACTTTTTGTTGGCTGCGTCTTCCCGGTCGACCGAGAGGTGGCCCCAGTCGCTGATCGACCGTTGATCAACCCGGAACCCGCTCTGGCGAAGCATCTTTGCATAGCCCTCAAGAACCTTGATCTCCGCGTCATTGACCTTCTGGTTCATGTCTAGCTTCCGTATGTAGGCAAGCTGTTGATTGAATTTAGCCAACGTCTCGTCCGAAGGCACAAGGACGACATCATACCGGTTCTGTCCGGTGAGGTTAATGGTTGCCGTGTAAGGTTTGAGTCCCTCGCGGGTTACTTTGAGTTCGTGCATTCCCCTGTCGGCGTGGATGGCGCACGGGGTCTGGCCCACAAGGATGCCGTCCAGTTCAACGTTGGCTCCGGACGCAAAAACCGGCACGGTCTGGTTGCTGAAACTCGGGACTCCATTCGTCATGACGAATGACGGCATGCTCAAACCCTCCACTTTGGCATGAACCTCGCAGGTTGAGGCAATGGCCTCTGCGGCCACCGGCGGCTGCCATGATGCTACCTGTGCGGCTAGTCCTGCCGCTAGGTCTTGAAGCAGCTTTTCGTTGATCTGTTGCTCGTTAAAACTCTTTGCTCCTGCAGAATAGTCCCCGGATTTGCTGCGTGCCCCGTCTGCATTTGAAACCATGGAGACCATTCCGCGGGCGCTTCCCAGGAACATACCCGCTGCAGTTTGCGCAGGACGGACATTGAGATTTTCAACACTCAGGGTGACTACTGCGGGAATTCCTTGGGAAGCTGCGTACTGAAGAGCCTGCTGGTTGGAAGAAAATGCCTGCATGCCTCCTTCTCCGGCTTTTGATTGAAGCGCCTCTTTGGCTGACCCGGTGAGATCCTCAATGGTGACGAACTTGATGTTCGCATTCGATACCTTGGCGAGGAACTGCTGCACGAGCTTCGTCGCAAAGTTTTGGGGAATGGACGGATCCGAGATCCTTGCGATCACCAATGCTTGTCCGGACTTCTGGGGGGCAAGGAGCGTCCCTTGACTGGTTGGCTCCTTGGTCTGTGCCCCAGTAGCGGGAACAGTGGTTTTGTCGTAGAAAAGGTCGCGGAACATGGCGCCGACCCTCTCGCTTAAACTGGACTGCGTCTGGGCTCCAAGGCTGCCTGAAAAAATCACCGCAAGAAAAAGGAACAAAACATATTTCCTGCCGGCCGCTGTGCTACAAGTGCGAGGGGAGAGCAACTGCATGGTGTGCGGTGTAGCACATCATGCTTGATCGTCAACGATGCACTGCAAAAACTTTCGCTGAGCCGTTCGAGATAATTTCGGCGCGGGAGTTTGAATATCTCGCAATGCGCTGATTTGTAAGGTCTAGCATGGGAATTGTTAATCCATGACGGCCTCTTGTTGAATCCCCACTCCATGAAGAAGCGGTGCGGGAAATCAATCCTGCGCCGCTTCCTCGGGGTGGGGGGAAAAGGTTTCCTAAGTTTCTAAAAAATTATCCTGCCGTTTCTTCCGCGGTAGCGGCGGGGACTTCCTTGGTCTCGTCGCGCAGGGTGCTGTTGCTGGCGGCGGCGGGCGGGAGCTGCTCGTCGCGGCCGGTGAACTTGACGCTCAGGAGCTTGCTGATGCCGCGCTCCTCCATGGTGACGCCGTAGAGGGAGTCGGCGCGGGACATGGTGCGCTTGTTGTGCGTGATGACCATGAACTGGCTTTGGCCGATGAAGCGGTCGAGCAGCTTGATGAAGCGGCCGATGTTCGATTCGTCGAGCGGCGCGTCCATTTCGTCGAGCACGCAGAAGGGGGAGGGCTTCACCATGTAGATGGCGAAGAGGAGGGCCACCGCCGTCATGGTGCGCTCGCCGCCGGAGAGGAGCGAGATGCTCTGGAGCTTCTTGCCGGGAGGCTGCGCGATGATCTCGATGCCGCTCTCGAGCGGATCGCTCTCGTCCATGAGCATCAGGTTCGCCTTACCGCCCGCGAAGAGCTGGGTGAACATCTCCTGGAAGTTGACGCGGATCTTCTCGAACGTCTCCGCGAAGAGCTCGCGGGTGGTCTTGTTGATGCGGGCGATGGCCTCCATCAGCTCGTCCTTGCCGTTGATCAGGTCGGTGTTCTGCTGCTCGAGGAAGCGGTAGCGCTCCTCCAGCTCGTCGTATTCCTGGATGGCGTCGAGGTTGACGGGGCCCATGGAATCGACGCGCTCGGTCAGCTCGGCGACCACTGCCTCGATGCGCTCCCACGGGATCTCCGCCGGGATCGGCCCCGAGACGGCAGCCTCGATGACCTCGACGGGGACTTCCTCGGGGCGGTCGTTGGAAGGGAGCGGTGCTTCCCCGTCTCCGGAGACCTCGGCGGAGGGCTCCGGCAGGGCTGCACGGCGCTCCTTCTCCTTCTGCGAGACCACGGCCTTGAGCAGGGAGTAGCGGTCGGGCTCGAATCCGGCGAGGTCGAGCTGGTAGCGGCGGGAAACGTGATCGCGGATCGACTCGGCGCGGAGCTTCAGCTCGGCGAGGCGGACCTCGTTCTTGGAGCGGTTGTCCTGAAGGTCGGAGAGGTTCTTGCGTGCGCCGCGAAGCGCGATCTCGAGCGCTTCCACGCCGGCCTGCAGCTCCTGACGGCGGACGCCGAGTTCCAGGACGCGGGCCTCGGCCTCGGCGGTCTCCAGCTTCCATCCCTCGACGCTCTCGGCAAGGCTTGCCGACTCGGCCTCGAGCGCGCGGATGCGCTCCTCGTGGGTGGTGATGTCGCGCTCGCGGACGGCGATGGTCTCGGCGAGTTCGCGGAGACGGGCCTCCATCGGGGCGCGCTGGCTGGCAAGCGACTGCTGGCGCTGGCGCTCGGTGGCGACGCGCAGGCGTGCCTCGGCAAGGTCGTTGGAGGCGGTCGCCTCCCCCTCGCGGAGCATGGCGATCCTGGCGGCGGCGGCGGAGCGCTCCTCGCGGGCGGTCGCCAGCTCCGCAGTGGCCTCCTCGAGCTCCCGGTTGCGCCCCGTGATCTGCTCATCGAGGCGGGCGAGGTTTTCCTGCAGGGCGGTGATCTCACCGTCGAGCGACTCCTGGCGGTGACGGACATTCTCCAGTTCGCGGGTGGCCAGCAGATGGTCGGCCTGGGCGGCGGCGAGCAGGCCCTGGGTGTTTCCGAGATGCTCGCGCGCGTCGCGCAGCCTGTTGATGGCGGCTTCAAGGGCCCCGAGGGCACCCTCGCGGACAAGGGAGAGACGGTTGTGATTCTCGCGCTGCGTCTCGACCTCGCGCTCCAGCGTGGCGATCTGGGAGCGGCGCAGGAGCGCGGAGCTGGTGGCCTCGCCCGTGGCACCGCCTTGGGCGACGCCGTCATGGGCGAGGTATTCGCCGGTGCGCGTCGCGAAGGCGAGGTCAGGGTACTGCTTCTTGAGGCGGAAGGCGGTCTCCAGATCGGGAACGATGGCGACTCCCTCGAGGAGCCGGGCTACCAGGCTGCTCACCGAGCCGGCGGCTCGGACGGCGTCCGCTGCCCATCCGGTCGCCCCCTCGGGAAGCGTCACGGTCTGCGGATGGAGAACCGGCAGGAGATCTCCGGCAAGGACGGAGGCCTTCCCCTGGGCGGCCTCGCGCAGGGTCTGCAGCGCCGCCTCGGCGATGCCGGCATCCTTGAAGACGATGGCGCGGCTGGCGGCGCCGAGGGCCGCCTCGACGGCGGGAATCTCGGCGGCGGTGACCTCGATCAACGAGGCCAGGGTTCCGACGATGCCGCTCTGGAAGAACTCGGGACGGTCGAGGCCGCGCAGGATCGCCTGCGCCCCCTCGCCGAGTCCCTCACCCTCGCGCTCGAGCTGGAGGAGGATCTCGAGGCGGTGTTCGCGCTCGGAGAGCTGCTTGCCGGAGGTGTTCCATTCGCTCTCGGCGGTCTGGCGCGCGGTCTGGGCCTCGTCGTGTGCCTGCTGCGAGGCGAGGAGTTCCATCTCCGCGGCGTCGAGGGACTGGCGGGTGGAGGCGAGGGCCGACTCGGTCTGCGCGGCGCGCGTGGCGGCGGTGGTGACGGCAAGCTCGGCGACGGAGGCCTGCTCGCGGAGCTGCAGGATGCGGGCACTCTCGGCGTCGCGGCGGGCGCTGGCGGTGGAGAGTTCGCCGCGGACATCGGTGAGGCGGTTCTCGAGCGAATGGAGTCGCCCGGTCAGGCTCTCGGCCTCCTGCTCGGCCACGATGCGCTCGCGCTGGGCCTCGGAGACGCGGGCCGTGGAGGCGGCGAGGGATTCCTCCTCGGAGCGAAGGACCTCGAGGAGGGAGTTGAGCTGGGCGTCGGCCTGCTCGATCTCGCTCTCCTGCTCGCGGATGCGGAGGTGCATGGAGTCGATGTCGGCGCGGGAGCGGAGGCTCATCTCGCGAAACTCGCCGCAGCGCTCGGCATTGGTCTCGATGCGGTTCTCGCCCGAGAAGATGCGGTTGCGGAGCGTCTGCAGGTGATCGCGGGCCCCCTCGGTCTCGGCATCGAGGGTGGTGAGCTGCTCGCGTGCGCCGGCAACCTCGACCTCCTGCTCCTCGATCTCGCGCTCGTAGAGGGCGCGTGCGTCGGCGCTCTTCTCGACCTGCTCTGCCACCTCGGTGATGGAACGCTCGAGGTCGAGGTAGGTGCGGTGGGAGAGGTGCGTGTCGAGGACGCGGAGATCCTCCATCAGGGACTGGTAGCGGCGGGCCTTGCCGGCCTGGCGCTGGAGGGAGCCGATCTGGCGCTTGACCTCCTTGATGATGTCGGAGACGCGCAGGAGGTTGGCCTCGGTGTACTCGAGCTTGCGCAGGGCCTCCTTCTTCTGGGCCTTGTACTTGGTGATGCCGGCTGCCTCCTCGAAGATGGCGCGGCGGTCCTCCGGGCGGCTGTTGAGCAGGAGCGCGGTCTTGCCTTGCTCCATGATGGAGTAGGCGCTGCGCCCGATGCCGGTGTCCATGAAGAGATTATGGATGTCCTTGAGGCGGCAGGGCGTGCCGTTGATCAGGTACTCGCTTTTGCCGTCGCGGAAGACGCGACGTGTGATGCAGACCTCGTTCCACTCGACGCCGAGCTCCTTCTCGCACTCGCTGAAGGTCATCGAGACCTCGGCCATGTTGTGGGGCTGGCGGGTGTCGGTGCCCCCGAAGATGACATCCGCCATCTCGCCGCCGCGCAGCGCCTTGGCCGACTGCTCGCCCAGCACCCAGCGGATGGCGTCGAGAACGTTTGACTTGCCGCAACCGTTGGGCCCGACGATGGCGGTCACGCCGCGGTGGAAGCGGAGCGTCGTCTTGGGGGCGAAGGATTTGAAACCAACCAGCTCGAGGGATTGAAGATACATGGGAAAAAGGTGGTATGGGGGTGCCGAAGAGTACCCGATCGGCAGGTGCTGTCACAAATAAAAACACAACTCCTTGGGGTAGATTGGTTATCCAACCACAAGATGTAGTGGTTTCTGGTCATCTATCCCAACCCAGCCTTGAGTAAGGCGGACATCCTGCAGGGACTGACAGCTTGGCACCCGCTCCCTTGTTCCGTAGAAAGGACTCATGTCCTTCTTTGATTTCGCCCCGATCCTAGCCAAGCGCATCATTTCCGTGATCACCATCGACCGGGCCGAGGATGCCGAGCCACTCACCCAAGCCCTCCTCGACGGAGGCCTCGATGCCCTCGAGGTCACCTTCCGCACTCCCGCCGCTCCAGAGGCGGTGCGCCGCATCAAGGCCGCCTTTGGTGAGAAGGTCCACCTCGGGGTGGGCACCCTGCTGACAGGGGAACAGGTCGTTCAGGCGGCCGAAGCCGGCGCCACCTTTGGACTCGCCCCCGGCTTCAACCCGAATGTGGTCCGAGCCGCCCACGAGCGCGGGCTGGGATTCATTCCCGGCGTGATGACCCCGTCCGAAATCGAGAGGGCCCTCGAGCTTGGCTGCAAGGTCCAGAAGTTCTTCCCGGCCGATGTTGCAGGCGGCATCAAGATGCTCAAGACCCTCTCCGGCCCCTACGGCCACACGGGGGTGCAGTTCATCCCGCTCGGCGGCGTGAGTGCGGCCACGCTCAAGGAATATCTCGCCGCGCCCGGCGTCGCGGCCGTGGGCGGCTCATGGATCGCCGACCGCTCCCTGATCAAGGCGAGGGACTGGGCAGGGATCACGTCCCTGGCAAAGAAAGCCGTTGCCATCGCCACCGGTAAAGAAGAGGAAGGCCCGCTGGAATAAAGGCATCTGGGAGTCCGGATTCGAGCAGTTCTCACGTTGACAAACTGCTCAATAACAAGGGCTTCCTTGTCCTTGTTGTTTTACTATCCGTTGGTGATTTGGCGGGCTAACAGTGCTGTCAGGGCCCGAATCTGATCGGGCTCATGGGCGGCGCTGAGCGTGATGCGGAGGCGCGCCGTCTTTCGCGGGACCGTCGGGTAGCGGATGGCCGGAACGAAAAATCCCTCCTCCTGCAGACGGGCGGCCTCGCCGAGGGCCCGTTCTTCACTCCCCAAAATCAGCGGCACGATGGCGCTCGGGGGGAGGGCGATGCCGAGTTCGGAAGAGAAAAGTCGCAGATGCTCTTGAAGCCGGTCGCGGAGAGCCTCGCCTTCAGCTGACTGCACGATCCGCAACGCGGCACGGCAAGCCGCGGCGACGGCGGGCGAGGGGGCCGTCGAGAAAATGAAGCTGCGGGCACGGTTGATCAGAAAATCGATCAGGGCGTGCGATCCCGCGATGTAACCGCCGGAGACACCGAGGGCCTTGCCGAGGGTCCCCATCTGGATCTCGATCCGGTCCCCGAGCCCGAGTTCGCCGGCCAGCCCCTGCGCCGCGCTGCCACGCACTCCGACGGCGTGGGCCTCGTCCAGAAAGAGGATCGCGCCGTGCTTTTCCTTCAGCTCCACGATCTCCCGCAGCGGGGCCAGGTCACCGTCCATGCTGAAGATGGATTCGGTGACGATCAGGACGCGCCCCTTGGGATGGGTCTCGCGGGCCCAGCGCAGATGGGACTCGAGCTTGGTCAGGTCGTTGTGGGGGAAGACCCTCATTTTGGCGCCGCTCGCGTGAACGCCATCGATCAGGCAGGCATGGGCCAGCTTATCGAGGATCACCACGTCTCCCCGGCCGACCAGCGCGGGAATCGTCCCCGTGGCCGCGGCGACTCCTGTCGAGAAGACTAGCGCCGCCTCGGTCCCCTTTGCAGCGGCGAGCTCCTCCTCCAGGGAGGCATGCTCGGCCGTGGTGCCGCAGATCAGGCGCGAGGCCGTGGATCCCGTGCCGCAGCGGCTCGCCGCCTCGGACAGGGCGGAGGCGATCTCCGGATGGGATGCCAAGCCCAGATAATCGTTGGACGAGAAGTTCACTACTTTCCTCCCCGCGACGGAAAGGAGTGTGCCGCGTGAGGCGGCGACGACTCGAAGAGTGCGGCGGAGCCCCTGCTCCTCAAGCGAGGAGAGCTCGGAGAGCAGCGACGACTCGAAGGGGCCCATGCGAAGCGAAAGGAGGTACGGGCGCGGAGGCTAGCGTTTGGTTTTCGGTGAGGCTTTCGGGGAAGCTTTCGGCATGGGGCGCCCTCCGTCGAGCTTGCTCATCAGGGCGGCGTCGCGCTCGGTCACGAAGTCAACCACCAGACCGGGGCGGCCGGCGCGGGCCGTGCGTCCGACGCGGTGAAGGTAATTCTCCATCTGCTGCGGGAGGTGGTAGTTGATGACGCGGCCGACATGCTCGACATCGAGTCCGCGGGAGGCGAGATCGGTGGAGATCAGGAGATCGACCTCGCCGTCGCGGAAGGCCTTGAGGTTCCTCCGGCGCTCCACCTTGTCCATCTCCCCCCGATAGACCACGCAGGGCCACCCGGCCTCCTCCAGCTCCCCGGCCAGCTTGTCGCACTGCTCACGGGTGTTGGTGAAGAGGATCGTGCCACCCTCCACCTTCTTGCCGAGCAGGCGCTCGAGCAGGGGAAAGCGTTTGCCGCCCACGACCATCTGACGGGTGGTGGTCAGCGTCGGGACAACCCGGTGGCTTCCCTGGCTGCGGATGACCTCCGCCCCGGCAAAGAGATCCGCGATGAGCTTCTCGACGGAAGAGGAGACCGTGGCCGAAAACATCGCGAGCTGCCGGTCGGTCGGGCATGCCTTCACGATGCGTCGCACGTCGGGCAGAAATCCGTGATCGAGCATCTGGTCGGCCTCGTCGAGGACAAGGGTGCGGACATCCCCCAGCGTCACAAGCCCCGCCTCCATCATCTTGATCAGGCGGCCGGGTGTGGCGACCAGCACCTCGAACGGCCCCTGAAGGCTACGCTTGGCCTGATCGGCGGTCGTTCCTCCAAGGAGGGAACGCACGCGCAGGCGTGTCTCGTGGGTGAAGGGCTTGAAAGCCTTCGCCACCTGCTCCCCGAGTTCCCGGGTCGGAACCACCACGATGGCCCGCGGCTCCCCGTAAACGGAGACCGGGTTGCCCTGGAGCTCCAGCGTCTTGAGCCGATGGAGGATCGGCAGCGCATAGGCGAGGGTCTTGCCGCTTCCGGTCTCGGCAACCCCGACCACGGAGCGACCGGCAAGCAGGGCCGGGACCGCCCGGGCCTGGATCTCGGTCGGCCGGGTCAGGTTTTTTTCAACAAGGGTCCCCTGAAGCGTGGGGAGAAGGGGAAGGTCGGCAAAGGAAGTCATGGCGTGCGATGGCAGAGTAGCCCAATCCCGGCGCATGGGGAGGGTTATTGAACCCGGATCATGCGATAGCGTGCCGGCAACAGGTTTGGGTTCTTCAGCGGGATGGTCAGTCGTGGGGCGTTAAAACAGTTTCGACGTTAAAAGGGTTAAAAGGGACTGCATCCATTCATCGTGAATCGTTCATGCCCCCTCATGTGCCGCTTGTGCATCCTGTGGCCATCTCATCCGATCGGCCGCTGGATACCCTTCTCCAGCTCTAACCCTTGTCTTTCTCCAGCGTCACCAACCAGACATCGTTCTCCTGCATCGGAAGCTGGTGGTAGAATTCCCCGGCGGCGCCGATCTGCACCTCCTCATCCACGCACGGCTTGCCATCGCTCTCGGCGGCAAGTTTGCGGATCTGCTCCGGAGTTGGGTTGGCCGGACTTCCCATGGCAAGGAAGGCATCGTAGACGTCGTTGCGCCGGTAGCCGACACCATAGATTTTCATCCGGTACTTCCCGGCGGGAAGATGCTTCAGCACGATCCTGACCGGGGGAAGCGGAGCGGCCGGCAGATCCCTCTTGAAAAAGGGCGAGTTCGGCGCGTCCTGCTTCGGGCAGCGGTAGTGCCAGACCAGGGCCTGGACACCGTTTTCCGAACGGCAGACCGTGGCGCTTGGATCCGCGCAGGCCAACTCGGTGTGGCCGAGGGCATGGAGGAATTTGTAGGCGTAGTAAGAGGGCTTGTGCAGGCCCTGCAGGTTGATGAGCCCGAAGCCGCCGTGAAACGGCGTCGGGGGCGGACCCGCCTCCTCGAAGACATCGGTGAAGGTCCAGTAGGACATGGCCTTGGCCAGCCCGGCGGAGCGCTTCAGCGCGTTGAGGATGTAGGGGGCCGCGATGTAGGAGTCATGGATGGGATCGCGGCTGGAGGAGGAGGCGCTCCATTCGGTGTAGTACAGGGGAAGGTCCGGCATCGGGGAGGCTTTCACCTGCGAGGCGACACCGGCGACGGCCTTCGAGATGCTATCGGGCTCGGGCTTGAGGTACTGGGTCTTTTTGCCGAACTCATCGAAGGCATGCTGCCCCCCGTAGGTGTGGGTCGAGACAAAGTCGATCGGCACGTTGTTGGAGCTGCAGTGGTTGATCAGGTCGGGAATCCATTCGTTGCCGGCCGTGGAAGGGCCCCCCACGCGGTAGTCGGCGCAGACCCCCTTGATGGCCGCGGCCGAGACATCGTACATCCGGAAATATTCCTCCTGCGTGCCCGAGAAAAACCCGGGGTGGTTGGGCTCGTTCCAGACCTCGAAGAACCAGGTCTTCACCTCGTCGCGGCCGTGCCGCTGCTCCATGTGCTCCGTGAAATCACGGATCAGCTTGCTCCAGTCCGCGTAGTCCTTGGGGGGGGTGACGTTCGCCTTCCACCAGAAGACGGTCTTGGTCCCGCTGGCAAAGGGCGAGGGCATGAATCCCAGCTCCACGAAGGGCTTGATCCCGAGCGCCAGGATCGCGTCATAGACCTGGTCGACATACTGGAAATTGAACGGGGCCTCCGCAGGCTTGTTCGTCGCGACGACCCCCATGTCGTCATGGAAGAGCCCGTGGAAGCGGAGGTAGCGGAAGCCGCAGTTCTCGCGCACGTCGCGGAGATGAGCGAGCGCCGAGGCGCGCAGCAGCTCCCCGGCACGGCCCGAGCCGACACAGTAGGACTCGTAATGGGAGTTCGGCCCCTTCACCTGCTGGAAATCGGCGGTGACAACCCGCGGCTCCGGCTCGGCCGCCTTCGAGGCGGGAGCCAGGCCGCAAAAGAGGGCGGCTACGATGACGGGGAACGCGAACGGGCGGGAGCTATGGGAGCTTGGGGGCATCGCGACACGCTAGCCTCATCAAACCGCGAAAGTCGAGGGAGCGGGTGCATCAGGAGGTTCATCCCTCCCAAGGGAGCCAATAAGCTGAAAATCCGGATGGGGAGGGATGTCCTCTGCATTCGCAGAGGTGCTACAAAAAGGCTTCGCAGGGATCTGATGCCGCTTCGCGGCATGGTGATCGAACCTTGTTTTGACCAGAGCTTTCCCAAGCTGCTGGCCCTGACGGGTTGCCCGTGGCAATCCAACCTGCTCTTCCCAATCACAGGTTTCATCCCTCCCATGGGAGCCAATCAATTAGAAAACCGGATGGGGAGGGATTCGAACCCTCGTTACCGATTAAGGTAAACACGCTTTCCAAGCGTGCGCGATCGACCACTCTGCCACCCATCCTGGTAAGGCGGAAGAAACTAGGCTGGAACCACGGCGGGTGCAAGCCGCGAGGCTGGAGCGGCGGCGATTTTTTGGCGCGGCAACGACGCCCGTGGCCTTCTTCCTTGCCCAGAAGACGGTCCGAGTCCATAAAGGAAGTCTCTTTCCAAAGCAGGAAAACCACTTTCACCATAACGATGAGCGCCACCGCCACCACAGCCGAACCCAAGAACGAAACGGCCATTCCCATCGTCAACGTCCAGATCGACGGCGAATGGAAGCAGTTCCCCAAGGGCACCCGCCTCATCGAGGCCTGCATGAAGGCGGGGAGCTACGTCCCCCACTACTGTTATCACCCGGCCCTGAGCTCCCCCGGCAACTGCCGCATGTGCCTCATCGAGATGGGCACTCCCAAGATGGGACCCGACCGCAAGCCGGAGCTCGGCCCCGACGGCCGTCCGGTGATCAACTGGAGCCCCCGTCCCGCCATCTCCTGCGCCATCGAGGTCTCCGAAGGCCTTGGCGTCCGCACCAAATCCCCGCTTGTGGAGGAGTGCCGCAAGGGGGTGATGGAGTTCCTGCTCATCAACCACCCGCTCGACTGCCCGATCTGCGACAAGGCGGGCGAGTGCCGCCTGCAGGAGTTCTCCGTGGAGTTCGGCAACGACTCCTCCCGCTTCGAGGACAACAAGGTCAAGAAGCCCAAGCACGTCGACATCGGCGAGCGCATCGTCCTCGACGACGAGCGTTGCATTCTCTGCTCCCGCTGCATCCGCTTCATGAAGGAGGTCGCCAAGGACGATTGCCTCGGCTTCGTCGACCGCGGCAGCCACACCTACCTGACCGTCCATCCCGGCAAGCGCCTCGACAGCAACTACTCGCTCAACACCGTCGACATCTGCCCCGTCGGCGCGCTGACCTCCAAGGATTTCCGCTTCAAGATGCGCGTCTGGTTCCTCAAGGAGACCAAGACGATCGACACGAACTGCGGCACCGGCAGCAACATCCTCATCGGCAGCCGTGAGAACAAGATCCACCGCATCACCCCTCGCGATAACGAGGCGGTGAACTCCTACTGGCTCCCCGATTCGCACCGTCTCAATTACACCTACATCCACCGTGAGGACCGTCTCAAGGAGCCGCTCGTGAAGGGTGCCGGTGTCCGCTGGAAAGAGGCCGTGGCTACTGCCGCGAATGATCTGAAGGCCCATGCCGGAGCCTCCACCGCGATCATCGCCTCGGGACGCATGACCAACGAGGAACTCTTCCTCGCCAAGCGCCTCGCCAAGGCCCTCGGCACCGATCTCATCGACATCCGCCCGCGCGCCCAGAAGGGCGACGGCTTCCTCGTCTCCGACGACGGCAATCCGAACACCTCCGGTGCGAAGCTCCTCGGCGTTACCTCCGCGACACCCGGTTCGCGACTCGGCGAAATTGCCGCGGGCATCGCCTCCGGCAAGATCACCTCGCTCCTCGTCCTTGGCGAGAACCCCCTCCACTGCGGTCTCTCCGAGGCCGACCTGGCCAAGCTCAGCTCGCTGGTGGTCCTCGACATCCTTCCCAACGGCTCGCTCAAGCACGCCACGGCGGTCCTCCCCGGCAGCGCCTCGGCCGAAAAGCGGGGCTCGATGATCAATGTCAACGGGCGTCTCCAGCGCCTCAACCGCGCCCTCAACGCCCCGGGCAATGCCCGTGACGACTGGGAGATCCTGAGCGACCTGCTCAAGGGACTCGGTGCCGCAGGCGCCTCCTCCCTCGAGGATCTCTTCAAGCAGATGGCGGCCGAGACCCCTGCCCTCGCCGGTCTCAACCTGGGCAAGATCGGTGACCTCGGGGTCACGTTGAAGTCCTAGGCCCCACGCCATTGTCCCCGTTCCAATCCCTGCGCGCCGTCCGGCCGCAGCGGGCGTTGCGGGTTGCCGTCGGACTCTGGGTGCTTTTCGCACTCATCGTGGGGATCATTGTGGCCGCACGGCCCGACAAACGGACCGTGACGCCCGAGTACCGGCAGGCTTCGGAGAAGTGGTGGGCCGGCAAGGAGAGCCCCTACGACATGAGTCAGGGCGGCTATCTCTACCTGCCTCAGGAAGCAATCCTTTACACCCCCTACCAGCTCCTGCCCAAGCGTCTCGGAGAGCCACTTTGGCGCTGGAGCGGATTGGCCTTGCTCGCCCTCGGTCTCTGGCGTGTCTGCGCCTTGATCCTTCCTGCCAGGCGCGAAAACCTCTTTTTGGGGGCAACCCTGCTCGTCATCCCGGCGGCCCTTTCCAGCGCCCGCAACGGCCAGGTGAATCTTCCCCTGGCGGGCCTCCTCCTTCTTTCGACCGCAGACCTTGCGCGGGCCCGGTGGAATGGGGCAACCCTCTGGTTGCTTCTTTCAGTGATGCTGAAGCCGATCGCCCTGGCCCCCGCGCTGCTTGCCGCCGTTTGCTACGCTCCGCTGCGTCTGCGGCTGGCGGGCGGGCTGCTTCTCTGTCTCGCCGCCGCCTGGATCCATCCCGACCCGTCCTATGTCACGGCGGAATACCGGCACTTCTGGGAAAAATTCCTGCTGGCGGGTCAGCCGGAGAGCAACACCTTCAGCGATTTCTTCGGGATGCTCTGGCACTGGGGTATTCACCCTGCTCCCGCGATCATCAGCGGCCTGCGAGCCGTGGCGGCGGTGGCGACACTCATCGCCTCCCTGCTGGTCATGCGCCGCTTCCGCACGGAACCCTGCCTGCAGGCCTTCGGCGTGATGCTGCTGGCCGCGATCTACCTGATGCTCTTCAACCCCCGCACCGAAGAAAACTCCTATGTCATGCTCGCGGGGTTCATCGCCGTTCTCGCGGCCCGCGACATCCTTGCGGGCAAGATGCCGGGTGCCCTGCTGCTTTGCCCGTTCTGCCTGGCGCTGGCCGTGGAAAATTACGGGTATCCGGTTTTTCCCCTCACCCGGATCTGGTTCAAGCCGGCGGTGACGGCGATCTTCCTCGCCTCGTTTGTCGCCACGCGGTTTTCCCTGCTTCGTCACCCTTCACTCGGGAATCGCGAAGCGCGCGACGCCTGATACAATCCGCTGCATGACCCCTGCAGCCTCCACCTTGGATCCCGTCGAAGAGCTCAAGGCCTTCCTCCGTTTTCCCAGCGTCTCGACCCAGCCGGAGCACGCTCCCGATCTCGCCTCCTGCGCCGAATGGCTGCGGGAAAAACTCTCGGGGATCGGCCTCACCGCAGCCGTGCATACCACGCCCGGCTCCCCGGTGGTCGTCGCCCATACTCCGCACGATCCCTCCAAGCGGACCGTCCTGATCTACGGCCATTACGACGTGCAGCCACCCGACCCGCTGGATGGCTGGACAACACCTCCCTTCGAGCCCCGTGTCTCGGAAGGACGGATCCATGCCCGCGGCGCCGCCGACAACAAGGGGCAGATCCTGGCCCACATCCTCGGTGTCGCCGAGACGCTCCGCGAAAAGGGGCGTCTCCCCGTCAACGTGATCTTCCTCATCGAGGGGGAGGAGGAAATCGGCAGCCCCAATCTGGAAGAGTTCCTGCGCGATCATCGCGAGGAGCTGGCCTGCGATCTGGTCGCCATCTCCGACACCGCGATGGCGGCTGGCAACAAGCCCGCCCTCACCTATGCCCTGCGTGGCATCGCCGCCATGGAGCTGATCGTGCGCGGTCCCGCCCGTGACCTCCACAGCGGCCTCTTCGGCGGCGCCGTGGCCAATCCCCTCACCGTACTGGCCCGCCTCCTTGCCTCCCTCCACGACGAGCAGGGCCGCGTGCGCATCCCGGGATTCTACGATGCCGTGAGACCGCTCGAGTCCTGGGAGCGTGAGGCCGCAGCCGATCTGGAAAAGGCGACGGGCGGGGATGCCTCAATCAAGGAACTGGCCGGCGTGAACGAGCTTGTGGGGGAAAAGGGCTACACCACCATCGAGAGGATCGGCGCACGCCCCACGGCCGAAGTGAACGGCATCGGTGGCGGCTATCAGGGTGCTGGAACCAAGACCGTCCTGCCCAAGGAAGCCTTTGCCAAGCTCACCTTCCGCCTCGTGGCCGATCAGGATCCCGCAGCGATCCTTGCCGCCGCCGAGGAATACCTCCGCAGCCAGACGCCTCCGGGCGTCCTGCTGGAAGTGATCACCGGCCACTCCGGCGCCGCTTACCAGGCCGATCCCAATTCCAAGGACGGCCTCGCCGCCCGGAAAGCCCTCCGGGAAGCCTTCGGCGCGGAGCCTCTCCTCCTGCGCGACGGCGGCAGCATCCCGATCGTGGCAACGCTGAAGGAAATCCTCGGGGTCGATTCCCACCTGCTGGGCCTTTCCAATCCGGACTCCCGCATCCATTCCCCGGATGAAAACATGCTGATCGAGAACTTCCTCGGAGGCATCAGGATGAACCGGATCCTGCTGGAGGAACTAGGAAAGACGGCCTGAGGATTGAATCTGGAACTCAGGAAGGCAGGAAATTCTCCGGTGACCACAAGAAGGCACTGCATAGGGACTCTCCAAAAAATAGGGTGATCTCTCATGCCGACCCTTCTTCCCAACCGGTCTCATCTCCTTCCTGAGTTCATGAGTTCCATATTCTTTTAGTCCGTTTTGGCCCAGAGGTTGCTTGCTGACTTGAACCGATTGACCAACCTTTTATTCTGAACCGATGTCCGCCGATCCCACCGCTCTCTATTCCCGCAAAAATCCCTTTCCCGCGAAGCTCAAGACCAACCGCAAGCTCACCAAGGAGGGCTCCGCCAAGGATACCCGTCACTTCGAGATCGACCTGGCCGGTTCCGGCCTCGTGTACGAGGTGGGTGATTCGCTCGGGGTGTTCCCGACCAACAATCCCGCGCTGGTGGAGGAGCTCCTCGGCGTCCTCGGATTCAGCGGCGACGAGCAGGTTCCCGACCCAAACGGCAACACGGTCACGATCCGCGAGGCTCTCTCCTCCCACTATGTGATCACCCAGAAGGACAAGAAGCTCCTGGCCGCGATCGCGGAGAAGGATCCCACCGCAGCTCACTTCGTCCCCATGACCACACCCGAGGGGAAGGCCGAGCTGGATGCCTATGTCTGGGGCCGCGAGGTCATTGATCCCCTGCTGGCCCATCCCGCCGCCAAGTTCACCCCCGAGGAGTTCGTGAAGTGCCTGCGCAAGCTGCAGCCGCGCCTCTACTCGATCGCCTCCTCGCAAAAGGCTCACACCTCGGAAGTCCATCTCACGGTGGCCGCCGTCCGCTACGAGAGCCACGGCCGCAAGCGCGAGGGCGTCTGCTCCACCTTCCTCTCGGACCGCGCCGAGACGGTTCCCGTCTTCGTTCACACCGCGAAGCATTTCCGCGTTCCCGAGGATCTCTCGACCCACGTGATCATGGTCGGCCCCGGCACCGGCATCGCCCCGTTCATGGCCTTCCTGCAGGAGCGCAAGGTCTCCGGCGCAACCGGCAAGAACTGGCTCTTCTTCGGCGACCAGAAAGCCTCCACCGACTTCCTCTACCGCGAGGAGCTGGAGGCATGGCAGCACGAGGGCGTACTGCACAAGCTCTCCACCGCCTTCTCCCGCGATCAGGCCGAGAAGATCTATGTCCAGCACCGCATGCTGGAGGCAGCCGAGGAACTTTACTCCTGGCTCGAGCAGGGCGCCTATTTCTACATCTGCGGCGATGCCTCGCGCATGGCCAAGGATGTCGACACCGCCCTTCATCAGGTCGTCGAGAAGGCAGGAAGCAAGTCCCCCGAGGAGGCCGCCGCCTACGTTGAGGAGCTCAAGAAGTCGAAGCGTTACAGGAAAGACGTCTACTAAGACGTTCTTTCCCGTTTTTCACCCCCCGATCCGTTCATGACATCCAAGGCGCGCCGCGTCCACTTCCTGGGTATCTGCGGCACCGCCATGGGTGCCGTCGCGGCGGGCATGAAGGAGCAGGGATGGATCGTCACCGGTTCCGATTATCAGGCCTACCCTCCGATGAGCGACTTTCTCGCCTCGCGCGGGATCGAGGTCTTCTCGGGATTCCGTCCCGAGAATCTCCCGAAGGAGGAGGCTCTCATCGTCGTCGGCAACGCCATCTCCCGCGGCAATCCCGAGGTGGAGGCGGTCCTCAACCGCAAACTCAACTACGCCTCGCTCCCGGAGGTGCTCCGGGCCCACTTCCTCCGCGGCCGTCACAACATCGTCGTCACGGGCACGCACGGGAAGACCACGACGACCTCGATGACCGCCTGGATCCTCGAGCATGCCGGCAAGAATCCCTCCTACCTGATCGGCGGAATCCCCGCGAATCTCGGCCAAGGCGCCTGCCTGCGTGACGAGAAGGAGTCCCGCCACTTCGTGATCGAGGGGGACGAATACGACACCGCCTTCTTTGACAAGCGCTCGAAGTTCCTCCACTACCTCCCGGAGCTGGTCGTGGTGAACAATATCGAGTTCGACCATGCCGACATCTTCGAGAACCTCGATGCGATCAAGCTGAGCTTCCGCAGGCTGCTCAATGTCGTCCCGACTGAGGGCATGGTGCTGGTGAATGCCGATGACGCAAACTGCCTCGACGTCGCCCGCAACTGCCATGCCCCGATCGTCGAGGTCGGTTTCTCGGAGAACGCCGGCAACCGGATCCTGAATCCCTGGCAGAAAGAAGGCCGGAGCGGCTTCACTCTCTTCGGCGAGGAGTTCGAGATCCCGATGTCGGGCGAGTTCAACATCCGCAACGCGGCCATGGCTGTCTCCGCCGCCCATTTCTACGGTGTCCCAACGGCCGTGATCCGCGAGGCCCTGCTTCAGTTCCGCGGCATCAAGCGCCGCCAGGAAGTCCGCGGTGTGGTCGGCGGGATCACGATCATCGATGACTTCGGCCACCATCCCACGGCGATCCGCCAGACCCTCGAGGGGCTTTCCAAGCACTACGTCGGCTCACGCCTCTGGGCCCTCTTCGAGCCCCGCTCGAACACGACCCGTCGCGCCGTCTTCCAGCAGGAGTTTCCCAAGGCCTTTGCCGCGGCCCACGGTGTGGTCATCGGCGAGGTGAACCGCGCCGCCGATCTCAAGCCCGAGGAACGCCTCGATGCCGGACGCCTCGTGGATGACCTTGTGAAGGCCGGCAAGCCCGCCTTTCACGAACCCTCCGCCGACAGGATCATCGAGCAACTCCGTCCGCAGCTGCAGGAAGGGGACGTGCTCGTGGTGCTGAGCAACGGGGCATTCGACGGCCTCCACGCCAAGTTGCTGGCCGCACTGGCCTGACCGGGCGGATGGCATCTTGCCGTCTCGAGATCAAGGCGGTCCCGAATGCGCCCAAGAGCGAGGTGGTGGGATGGCTCGGCGAGGCCTTGAAGGTCAAGGTGCACGCCCCTCCCGTCGAAGGAAAGGCCAACGAGGAACTCTGCTCCTTCCTTGCCGAAACGCTCGGCCTCCCCAAGCGCGCCGTGCAGCTCGACCGCGGAGCCTCCTCCCGGAAGAAGATCGTGATGATCGAAGGATTGGCACTCGCTGAGGTCGTGCAGAGGTTGGGCCTTTCCCCGGAGCGGTGATGCCTCATGCTCCCATCATGACCTCCTCTCAACCCTCTTCTTCAGAGACCGCCGCCTCTTCCCTCTGCGCATCATGCGGCATGTGCTGCGACGGGGTTCTCTTCCACTCCGTGGAGCTCCAACCCGGCGACCATCCGAGGCAACTGGCCGCACTGGGGCTGAAACTCCGTCGGAAGAAGGGCGTGGAGTTCTTCCTGCAGCCCTGCGCCGCACACCGCGACGAGAAGGGGAGCTGCTCCTGCTCGATCTATGCAGAGCGCCCGACACGGTGCCGCCTCTTCAACTGCCGGCAGATTCTTGCC
>JACCDT011386474.1_pt1 | contig 20792 bp, 19 predicted proteins | sample 7446291 | NCBI WGS metagenome assembly JACCDT01 (sample SAMN15323446, study PRJNA562643) | freshwater metagenome | isolation source: river surface water | place: USA:Blue River Watershed | collected 2017-08-17 | reverse complement strand
CCCGGACCCAAAAAACGTGTAAATCGATAAGAAGGAGCTAACGCGATGGCCATTGCCATTAAGCCACTTGAAGATCGCATCGTTATTACGATCAACGAAGCAGAAGAGAAGACCGCATCAGGTCTTGTTATTCCAGATACTGCAAAAGAGAAGCCACAGGAAGGCACCGTTGTTGCCGTAGGTCCAGGCCGCTTTGATGATGGAGTTCGCGTTCCAATGGATATCAAGGTTGGCGATGTTGTTCTTTACAGCAAGTACGGCGGAACTGAGATCAAGCATGGTGGCGCGGAGTATCTAGTGCTATCTGCTCGTGACATTCTTGCTGTTATCGAGAAGTAATTAGAGACGATAACCAAACATGGGTAAATCACTTCAATTCGACGAGAATGCTCGTCGCGGTATGGAGCGTGGAGTAAATATCCTCGCAGATACCGTAAAGGTAACGCTGGGCCCTAAGGGTCGCAATGTTGTTATTGGTAAATCCTTTGGTGCGCCACTCATCACTAATGATGGTGTAACTATCGCTAAAGAGATTGAACTATCTGATCCAGCAGAAAACATGGGCGCCCAACTTGTAAAGCAGGTTGCGGAAAAGACCAATGATGTTGCTGGTGATGGAACCACAACTGCAACAGTTTTGGCGCAGGCCATGGTTAAGGAAGGACTTCGTAACCTGGCTGCTGGTGCACAACCAATGGGAATCAAATCAGGAATCGAAGCTGCGGTTGAAGCGGTAACTGAAAAGTTGCGTGCTAACTCAACCAAGATTTCCGACAAGGCTCAGATCGCTGATGTTGCAACTATCTCGGCACAGGATCGTGGCATTGGTGATTTGATTGCTGAGGCCATGGACAAGGTTGGCAAAGATGGAGTCATCACTGTTGAAGAGTCTTCAACCACAGGTCTCGAACTCGAGTTCACTGAAGGAATGCAGTTTGATAAGGGCTACATCTCTCCATACTTTGTTACTGATCAAGATCGCATGGAGGCAATCCTTGAGGATGCCTTTGTATTGATCTCTGCGGGCAAAATCTCAGCTCTAGGTGATTTATTGCCGATTTTGGAGCAGGTAGCCAAGGCTGGAAAGCCGCTATTGATTATCGCCGAAGATGTAGAGGGCGAAGCGCTTTCTACTTTGGTAGTTAACCGTATGCGTGGCGTATTCACATCAGCTGCTGTTAAGGCTCCTGGTTTTGGCGATCGCCGTAAAGCGATGTTGCAGGACATGGCGATTCTTACCGGCGGTCAGGTAATTTCTAGCGAGGTTGGTCTAAAGCTGGATCAAATCACACTAGATATGTTGGGCCGCGCCCGTCGCATCGTGATTACTAAGGATCACACAACAATTGTTGATGGTGCCGGCGATAAGAGAAATGTCGAAGGTCGTATCGGCGAACTACGTCGTGAGATTGAAGCAGCAGATTCAGATTGGGATCGCGAGAAACTTCAAGAGCGTTTGGCGAAACTTTCTGGTGGCGTCTGCGTTATTAAAGTTGGTGCCCATACTGAGGTTGAGTTGAAAGAGAAGAAGCATCGTCTTGAAGATGCAATCTCTGCAACCCGCGCCGCAGTAGAAGAGGGAATAGTTGTCGGTGGTGGAGCTGCACTAGTCCACGCTGCAACAGTTCTTGATGGCGATTTAGGTTATGAAGGAGATGCAGCGGTCGGTGTTCGCTTGGTAGCAAAGGCCTGCCAAGAGCCACTTCGTTGGATCGCCGAAAATGCTGGACATGAAGGTTATGTTGTAGTTTCAAAGGTGCGCACCTTGAAGCCAAATGAAGGTTTCAATGCAGCCAGCGATGAATACGGTGACTTGGTAAAGGCTGGTGTTATCGATCCAGTTAAGGTAACTCGTTCAGCGCTAGCTAACGCCGCCTCAATTGCAGCGATGTTTATTACAACTGAAGCTCTGGTATTTGAGACACCAGAGGCTAAGAAAGAGGAAGCTGCTGGACATGGACATAGCCATGGTCCAGGAGGGCACTCTCACTAAGGCAAAATAAAGCGGTAAATCTAAAGGGCTCTGACATTTGTCAGGGCCCTTTCTGATTAGACTCTCAGCATGAACTCAGAAACAGTAAATGTCTCAACCACGGTCTGGCTCATCACCCTAGGAATCGTTGGCCTAGTGATCATCGCTGACTTGATCTGGGCCTGGTTCCGGCGCAACACGGTGACAACTATCCGGGAGGCGGCCACCTGGACCGTTATCTATGTTTCTGCCGCAATCGCCTTTGGGCTCTCGATGCGCAGCTGGGATGGCCCAACCGCCTCAGCAGAGTTCTTTGCCGGCTGGATTACCGAATACTCCTTATCTATCGACAATCTCTTTGTTTTCTTGATTATCTTGACCCGACTTCGTATCGAGCGGGAAAAAGAGCAGCTGGTATTGCTGCTGGGCATTTTGATGGCGCTGGTTATGCGTGGAATTTTTATTATCGTTGGCGCAGCCGTGGTCGAAAGATTTGTCGCAATCTTCTTCCTATTTGGCGCAATTCTCCTTTGGACCGCGTACAAGTTGATTACTGAGGATCCTGAAGAGGATGAGTGGCAGGAAAATCGAATCATTACCGCCTTACGTAAACGAGGTTACTCCACATTCACTATTGCATTGGTAGCACTTGGAACAACTGATTTGTTGTTTGCCCTTGATTCAATACCAGCAATCTTTGGCTTAACCCGCGATCCCTACATTGTCTTTATGGCAAATGCTTTTGCGCTAATGGGTCTAAGACAGCTTTATTTCTTGGTGGGAATATTGTTAAAGCGCTTGGTTTATTTATCAAAGGGTTTATCAATCGTGCTGGGCTTTATCGGCATTAAATTAATTATTGAAGCGCTGCATGGAATTGGAATACATGATGTCGCCGGTTACAAGATTCCACATGTCTCACTTGCGGTATCGCTGGGTGTGATTATTTCATCTCTAGCGGTTACAACTGTGATTAGCTTGCGTACAAATCCGGAGCGGAGTCCAGATCCCTTCCGTTAAAAATATTAAACCCCGGGGTCGCATCCCCGGGGTTTGTTTCTTTAAGGAAGTGCCTACGCAGTGAAGAAGCGTTGCTGACGCTGCGCTTTGCTGATGATGTCCAAACGCTCCTCTTCGGTTAAGCCTCCCCAAATGCCATATGGCTCTTGGGCGGCAAGGGCATGAGCTCTACATGCCGCAATCACCGGACAGGTTGCGCAAACCGCTTTGGCGGCGTTCTCACGAGCCTTGCGGCGGGGGCCGCGCTCTCCATCTGGATGAAAGAACATCTCGGTTGGAAGGGATCGGCAAGCACCCTCATACTGCCACTCCCAATTTGAGGCTACCGGCTTCGGTAAGCGCGAGGTTTCAGACATGGATGAACCATACAAGCGCGCCATAAGTTGTTCAAGTACCTATCCCGCGAAACGCCCTTAAAAGTTGCTGAGAGCTAGTTTCAAGTCGCGCACACCACAATCTGGACGCAGTATTGGCCAGTGGCTGAGAACTCTATTTCCCCCAACACCGAGGCGCTGACGGTGGCTGCCGTAGCCCGGCGGCTGGGTGTTGCCCCCGCCACCTTGCGGACCTGGGATCGTAGATATGGGTTAGGGCCCTCCGAGCACAGCACCGGCGAACATCGCCGTTACAACAACCATGACTTAGCTCGCTTAACTCTGATGCGCAAATTGGTAATCGCTGGAGTTTCACCTGCAGAGGCTGCACAACGAGCTTTAAGTTTTGATGGTCAATCCTCTGCCGAATTGATTTCAACCTCACTGTCTAAAGATGTAGAGGTGCGAGAAGAGTTAGTTGAAACCTTAATCCGCGCAGCACGCGCCTACGATAGAAACTTTATTGAAGAGCTTTTGCGTGCCGAGTTATCTGCTCGCGGTATAACAAATACCTGGAATGAAGTAATTGTTCCATTACTAATCTTGATTGGCGATGAATGGGCTGAATCAGGAACTGGAATTGAAACAGAGCATTTAGTAAGTGAAATAATTAAGAGGTTGCTGCAGGAAGCAAACATATCTGTGCAAAATCCAATTAATGCCCGCCCTGTTTTGCTGGCCTGTATTGGGGAAGAGATGCACTCGCTGGCTCTTTATGCATTGGGCGCAGCATTGTCGGAGCGCAATATTGCGATTCAATTCTTGGGAGCTCGTACACCGATTGAGGCGATTAGCGCGGTAGTAAAGCGCTCTGCTCCGCCGGCAATCTTCCTCTGGGCGCAATTAGGAAAAAATGGCGATCCAGCAGTAATTGGGGAGTTACCTGCAATTCGCCCTGCACCGCGAATTGTTTTGGGTGGCCCTGGGTGGAAATCTTCTGACAAGAAATCTGCTGTTCTAGTGGATGACTTACTAGAGGCGATCGAGGAGATTATGCGGGCGGTTGGCGCCTGATCTAGCCCTTATTTGGTAGGCAATAATCACAACCATTAAGGTGGCGTGGTGAGCGAGAATGTCAATGAAAAGGTCGCCATGTTGGGCCTTACCTATGATGATGTGCTCTTACTTCCAGATGCCTCCGATGTAGTGCCCTCTGAGGTATCCACAAAAACCCAATTAACCCGCGATATTCAATTGGAAATCCCTTTGGTTTCCTCAGCCATGGACACGGTTACAGAATCAACAATGGCAATCGCGATGGCAAAAGCTGGCGGAATTGGAATCATCCATCGCAATCTCTCGATTGATGAACAAGTTACTCATGTCAAACTTGTTAAAGGTGCAAATCTCTTGGTTGGTGCAGCAGTTGGTGTCGGCGATGATGGATACGAGCGAGCACAAGCCTTAATTGAAATCGGTGTTGATGTGGTAGTCGTTGATACTGCCCACGGACACCATCGTGCGGTTCTTGATGCCATAGCTCGAATCAAAAAGAGTTTTCCAAAGCAGGAGATTATTGGTGGAAATGTGGCAACCCGCGCGGGTGCGCAAGCCCTGATTAACGCAGGTGCCGATGCGGTAAAAGTTGGAGTGGGTCCGGGATCGATTTGCACTACTCGAGTTGTTGCAGGTGTCGGTGTTCCACAAGTAACTGCGATTATGGAAGCCGCTAAGGCTTGCAAGAAAGCTGACATTCCCTTGATAGCCGATGGTGGTCTGCAGTACTCCGGAGATATTGCCAAGGCGATTGTTTCGGGGGCTGACTCGGTAATGCTGGGTTCATTGTTGGCTGGTTGTGAAGAGTCACCTGGCGAGTTGATTGAGATTGATGGTCGAAAGTACAAGAGTTATCGCGGCATGGGATCTCTAGGTGCGATGCAATCTCGTGGCACCAAGAAATCATTTTCCAAAGATCGCTACATGCAGGATGATGTTTTAGCTGAAGATAAATTGGTGCCCGAGGGAATCGAAGGAAAGGTCGCTTACCGCGGTCCAGTTTCTGAGGTGGTCCACCAATTAGTAGGCGGATTGCGCTCTGGAATGGGATATGCCGGCGCTGAGGACATCTCTGCTTTGCAAAAGCGGGGAAGACTTATTCAAATCACCTCGGCTGGTTTGCAAGAGAGCCACCCTCATGATGTCTTGGATGTTGCAGATGCCCCTAACTACTACCGGAGTCGCTGATGGTTGATATCGAAATCTCTCCCGGCAAACGAGCCCGCACCGCTTACTCATTTGATGATATTTCTATCGTTCCATCACGTCGAACTCGGGAGCCAAACGAGGTTTCCACCAGTTGGCAGATCGATGCTTACAAATTTGATTTACCTTTACTTGCTGCACCGATGGACTCTGTAGTTTCTCCTGAAACCGCAATTGCAATTGGAAAACTTGGCGGACTTGGAGTTTTGAATCTAGAGGGGTTGTGGACCCGTTATGAAAATCCCAAGATTCAACTCGGCGAGATCTCTTCAATTCCAGCTGATCAAGCGACCCGCAGAATGCAGGAGCTGTACAAAGCTCCAATTCGACCAGAATTGATTAAGGAACGAATTGCAGAGATCCGTGCTGCAGGAGTAACAGCAGCTGGAGCATTGTCGCCGCAACGCACCGCCGAGTTTCATAAAGCGGTAATTGATGCTGGCGTCGACATCTTTGTCATTCGTGGTACCACAGTTAGCGCCGAACATGTTTCAAAGGCAAATGAGCCTTTGAATTTAAAGAAGTTTATCTACGACTTAGATGTTCCCGTGATTGTTGGAGGATCGGCAACATCGCAAAGCGCACTGCATCTTATGCGTGCTGGAGCCGCTGGCGTTTTGGTTGGTTTTGGCGGTGGAGCTGCGCATACAACAAGACAGGTTCTGGGAATTTCAGTTCCAATGGCAACCGCTGTTGCAGATGTAGCTGCTGCACGCCGTGAGTACTTGGATGAATCTGGTGGTCGTTACGTTCATGTAATCGCTGATGGTTCAGTAGGAAAGAGTGGAGACATCGCAAAGGCAATTGCCTGCGGCGCGGATGCGGTAATGCTGGGCTCACCGTTGGCACGAGCCGAACAAGCGCCAGGTCGCGGTTGGCACTGGGGTAGCGAAGCGCATCATTCAGAGGTGCCGCGCGGAGCTCGAGTACATGTTGGCACTACAGGAACTCTGGAAGAGATTCTCTTGGGGCCTTCACACTCATCAGATGGAACCATGAATCTATTTGGCGCATTGAGACGTGCGATGGCTACATGTGGTTACTCAGATCTGAAAGAGTTCCAACGTGTTGAAGTGGTTCTAAACCGAGCCTAAATGCGAAGCAACAACAATTTTGTTTTAGTCATTGATTTTGGTGCGCAGTACGCTCAATTAATCGCCAGACGGGTTAGACAAGCCCATGTTTACAGCGAAATTCTTCCCGCGACGGCCTCAATTGATGAAATCTTGGTACGCAATCCAAAAGCCATAATCCTTTCCGGCGGTCCGGCATCTGTATATGCAGATGGAGCGCCAAAAATCGATCCAAAGATTTTTGAGCAAGGCATTCCAATCTTTGGCATCTGTTATGGCTTTCAAGCAATGGCACAGGCTTTGGGGGGAGAGGTAGCTAAAACCGGCAAATCTGAGTTTGGCAGAACCAAATTCTCTGCCAATAACTCAGCACAACTTTTTGCAAACTTACCTGAAGAGTTCAATGTTTGGATGAGTCATGGAGACAGCGTGGCCAAAGCTCCGGATGGATTTAAAACAATTGGCAGCACCGCAGACACCTCAATTGCAGCTTTTGAAAATGAAAGTGGGTTGTTAGCTGGTGTGCAGTTTCATCCCGAAGTTTTGCATTCAGAGTATGGCCAGCAGATTTTGCAACATTGGTTGATTGATATCGTTAAATGTAAACCAACTTGGACCTCAGAGAACATCGTTGAAAATGAGATCATCAACATAAAGTCTCAGGTAGGCAATAAGAAAGTTATTTGTGGTTTATCAGGCGGGGTTGATTCAGCGGTTGCTGCAGCATTGGTTCAAAAGGCGATTGGCAACCAGCTCACCTGTGTATTTGTGGACCATAGATTATTGCGACATGGTGAAGCAGAACAGGTAGAGAAGGACTTTGTCGCGGCAACAGGCGTGCAATTGAAGGTAGTAGATGCAAAAGAGCGATTTCTAACGGCCCTATCTGGCATTTCTGACCCAGAGGAAAAACGCAAAATCATTGGCAGGGAGTTCATTAGAGTATTTGAAGCTGCAGCAGATGAGATCTCTAAAGATGAGAAGGTTGATTTCCTAGTTCAGGGAACGCTTTATCCAGACATTGTTGAATCTGGTGGTGGGAGCGGAACTGCGAACATCAAATCCCACCACAATGTTGGCGGACTACCAGATGATCTTGAGTTCTCTTTGATTGAACCATTACGTACTTTATTCAAGGATGAAGTTCGGGAAGTGGGCATCAACTTGGGTCTTCCTGAGGCGATTGTGTGGCGCCAGCCATTTCCAGGACCAGGGTTGGCAATTCGAATTGTCGGTGAGGTTACTGAAGAAAGACTTAAAATCTTGCGACGGGCCGACTTGATAGCTCGCGAAGAATTACAATTTGCCGGGCTAGATCGCGAGATCTGGCAGTGCCCAGTTGTGTTACTCGCAGATGTGCGAAGTGTCGGGGTGCAAGGAGATGGCAGAACATATGGTCATCCAATTGTGCTTAGGCCGGTCTCTAGCGAGGATGCGATGACAGCGGATTGGTCGCGTGTTCCTTATGAGGTACTTGCGAAAATCTCAAATCGCATCACCAACGAGGTGCGAGAGGTGAATCGAGTAGTTCTTGATGTGACATCAAAACCACCTGGAACTATCGAATGGGAATAGCAAAACAGAGAAGGATTGGATAGCGATGAAAAGATTAGCGATTGCAATTGTTGCTGCGCTATTTACTTCGCTCTTTGCGGCACCAAATTACGCTTTAGCAAATACACAGAGACCTAAAGCTGTTACCGCCAAATCTGAATCTGTAAAAACAGAAAAGGTGCGTTGCAAAAATACAAAAGCTGCAGCAGCCAATCCAGCCCGAATCGCGCCACCTGAAAACATCTTAAAGCGTGGCCCACGTACTATTACCTTGCAAACAAACTGTGGAAACATCGTGATTCAAACCTTTTTCAAGCAAGCTCCAGTGACAATTACCGTTTTGAGCTCATTGATTAGAGGTGGTTATTACAACCGCACTCTTTGTCACCGCCTGACAACTGAAGGAATCTATGTTTTGCAGTGCGGAGATCCCACAGCGACTGGATCCGGTGGCCCTGAGTTTCGCTATCGTGATGAAAATCTGCCATTAGCCGGAACAAATAACTATCCTGCCGGCGTAGTTGCTATGGCTAACTCCGGCCCAAATACCAATGGCTCACAGTTCTTTTTGGTTTATAAAGACACAACCCTCGGGCCTAATTACACAATCTGGGGTCGAATCACTTCTGGTCTAGAGATTGTTAGACACATTGCCGAAGGTGGCGTCAAAAATGGCGAAGCCGATGGTGTTCCAATGCGCACCATTGCAATTGAACGTGCAACCAGCAATTAATCGGTATTTATAACTTTAAATACTTCGGCAACTCTTCCCTCTGCTAATCCTTGAGCCTGGGCATTACGTTCGCCCCATTCCCGCACCATTCTCTCCAACTCCTTGTTGTGAGCAGTTTGACTCACATGAGAATGCAAAGCAGCCATCTTCTTGCTGAAGGTATCGGTGATGTCAACAAAATGATTTGGAGTTGGTGAACCGGTCATCCAAACTTCGCGCACTCGCCAGGGTTCGAAACCAGCCTCCTTTAAATCTGTGAAGGCATAAGGGTTTCTCGCATCGGGATACACCGCTTGAATTGCGGTCTCGCCAGCTGCTAAATGATCGGGATGGCTAGCAAAGATACGCTCCCAATTGCGCTCAGGGGATTGCACCAACATACGATCTGGTTTTGCAATTCTTATCGCCTTTACAATCTCTTTGCGTAACTCGATAGATGGCATCAGCCAACCATCACGATAATTTAGGAAGGTGATATCACTTACGCCAAGTGCCGCGCCGGCATCACGCTGTTCTTTTTGTCGAACCTGCGCCATTTGCTCAAGTGGAATACCAGACTCTTCTCCACCCTGATCGCCGTTGGTGATGATGCAGTATGAAACCTGGATTCCTTTAGCGCTCCATTGTGCAATTGTTCCGCCTGCACCAAAATCGCAGTCATCAGGATGGGCCATGACAACTAATACCCGCTTGATTTCATCATCGTTCAATGGAGTCACCGCTCTATCCTAGACTTCTCATCATGTCTGAAAGGTTGTTGGAAGGTCTTAACCCGCAACAGCAATCAGCGGTTACACATTTTGGCGGTCCGCTGCTGGTGGTAGCTGGCGCTGGATCTGGCAAAACCCGAGTACTCACCAGGCGCATTGCTTATCTGATGGCGGCCCGCGATGTTCAACCATATGAAATTCTGGCAATTACCTTCACCAATAAAGCAGCTGGAGAGATGAAGGAGCGGGTCTCCGAGTTGGTTGGCAATCGTGCCAAAATCATGTGGGTCTCTACCTTTCACTCTGCCTGCGTTCGAATTTTGCGCCAAGAAGCGGTGCGACTTGGATACTCATCAACATTTTCAATCTATGACCAATCCGATAGTTTGCGTTTGGTTACCTTAGTGATGCGGGATTTGAATCTAGATCCAAAACGATATGCCCCACGTGGTGTGGCATCTGTTATCTCTAACGCTAAAAATGAGTTACTAGGGCCAGCCGATTATCGCAACGCTACTCAAAATCAATTTGAAGAGGTTGTTGCAGAGGTTTATGCCATCTACCAGCAAAGATTGACCGCCGCTAATGCGATGGATTTTGATGATTTGATTATGAAGACCGTAGAAGTCCTACAGCGCTTTCCCGAAGCCCGTGCCCGCTATCGTCATCGTTTTAAACATATCCTGGTCGATGAGTATCAAGATACCAACCACGCGCAATACATTTTGATCAGAGAGTTGGTCGGCAGTGATTTAGAGGGAGTTCCAGCTGCACAGCTCTGTGTTGTTGGCGATGCGGATCAATCAATTTACGGCTTCAGAGGCGCAACCATCCGTAACATCATGCAGTTTGAAGAGGATTACCCAGATGCAACAACTGTTTTGCTGGAACAAAATTATCGCTCTACCCAAAATATTCTAAGCGCAGCCAATGCGGTCATCTCACTTAATGAATCCCGCAAGGAAAAGAACTTATGGTCAGATGCAGGAAGTGGTGCCAAACTCACTGGTTTTGTCGCTGAAAACGAACACCATGAAGCAGAGTTTGTCAGAGATGAGTTGTTTAAACTGCAACGTGAAGGAATCTCTAACTTTGGTGATACCGCAATCTTTTATCGAACCAATGCGCAATCCCGTGTTTTTGAAGAGGTATTCATGCGGGCGACTATTCCTTACAAGGTTGTTGGCGGGGTGCGCTTTTATGAAAGAAAAGAGGTAAAGGATTTATTGGCTTATCTCCGGGTGATTGTTAACCCTGATGATGAGGTATCTATGCGCCGCATTATCAACACTCCAAAAAGGGGAATTGGTGACCGGGCTATTGAAAACCTGGAAGAGCTGGCAAAAAAAGAGGGCATTTCTTTCTGGCAATCATTAAACCGTGCTTCAGAAGCAGGGCTTACCCCAAAAACCTCCGCAGCGCTCTCCTCTTTTGTTTCGCTAATTCAAACCTTACGAGTCCTTGAAGAAGCAAAATCTCCACCCTCCAATATAGCTGCAGCAGCACTTGAGCAATCTGGGTTACTTGATGAACTGCGCGATAGTCATGATCCTCAAGATGAGGTCAGAGTAGAAAACTTAGAGGAGTTAGTTGCTGTTGCAGAGGAGTACCAAGAGCGAGAGGTTGATGAAGGCGAAGAGATTTCACTTGCTGGCTTCTTAGAGGATGTCGCTTTAGTTGCAGATGCCGATGAAATTCCTGAGGGAGAGGATCACGGTGGTGTAGTCACTTTAATGACGTTGCATACCGCCAAAGGTTTGGAGTTTCCCACTGTTTTTCTAACCGGCATGGAAGAGGGTGTATTTCCGCACTCCAGAGCATTAGGAGAGAAGAAAGAGTTAGAAGAGGAGCGCAGGCTGGCATATGTTGGTTTAACCCGTGCCCGCGAAAGATTGTTTTTGTCGCGCGCCGAATATCGATCCTCATGGGGCGCACCTAATTACAACCCACCCTCCAGATTCCTTGATGAAATTCCAGAGAGTTTGATTGATTGGAACAAGAGTGAGAGTGGTTTTTCATCTCCACCTATCACTAGAAAAAAGTTCACACCGCCACCACTTCCGAAAGCAACTGGAAAACAATCACTAAAGGTGCAGTTGAGTATTGGTGATCGAGTCACTCATGACACCTTTGGTCTAGGAACTGTGATTGCAGTCTCAGGAGAAGGGGATAAGGCGGAGGCAACAATTAACTTCGGAAGCTATGGCGACAAGCGATTGTTGCTCCGATATGCGCCAGTCGATAAGTTATGACCCATGGACCTTTTTGAGTATCAAGCAAGGGATTTATTTGAAGCCAGCGGCGTTCCAGTTCTAGCTGGTGCGGTCGCAACCACCCCAGAGCAAGCGCAACAAGCCGCTGAAAAAATTGGTGGCAAAGTAGTTGTAAAAGCTCAAGTAAAAATTGGTGGCCGTGGAAAAGCTGGTGGTGTAAAGCTGGCAGAAAATCCTTCTGATGCATTTGAAAAGGCAAAAGCAATTCTAGGAATGGATATTAAAGGTCACACCGTTCACAAAGTGATGATTGCTGGCGCAGCTCCTATCGAGAGCGAGTATTACTTGGCAATTCTTTTAGATCGTGCCGCCCGCAGCTTTTTAGTAATGGCCTCTGTTTCCGGTGGAATGGATATTGAAGAGGTAGCTCACAAAACTCCAGAGAAGTTAGCCAAGGTGCATGTTGATCCAAATGAGGGAATCTCCTCGGACAAAGCGCTAGAGATTGTTCGAAAAGGTGGATTCCCAGCTGATGTTGAAAAAGCGGTCGCTGATGTATTGGTGACGCTTTGGAAAACCTTCAAAGATTCTGATGCAACTTTGGTTGAGGTTAACCCACTTGTAAAGACCACCGATGGTCGCATCATCGCTCTAGATGGCAAGGTCACATTGGATGACAACGCAGCTTTTCGTCACCCAGATCATGAAGCATTAATTGATCACGCTGCAACAAACCCACTTGAAGCTTTAGCAAAAGAAAAAGATCTGAATTACGTAAAGCTTGATGGCGAAGTTGGAGTTATCGGTAATGGTGCGGGATTGGTTATGAGCACCCTTGATGTTGTCGCCTACGCAGGAGAGAAATTTGGCGGCGTTAAACCAGCCAATTTCCTTGATATTGGTGGCGGAGCCTCAGCCCAAGTTATGGCTGATGGATTATCAATCATTCTTGGTGATCCCGCGGTTAAGTCAGTATTTGTAAATGTATTTGGTGGAATTACTGCGTGTGACGCTGTCGCAAACGGAATCGTTCAGGCACTAAGCATGCTGGGTGATAAAGCCACAAAACCAATTGTTGTTCGACTTGATGGTAATAATGTTTTAGAGGGTAGAAGGATTCTTAATGAGGCCAACCACCCATTGGTTCAACAACTAGACACTATGGATGGGGCAGCAGCAAGAGCTGCAGAATTGGCGGCGAAGTAACCATGGCGATTTTTCTAGATGAGAACACCAAAGTAATTGTTCAGGGAATGACCGGTTCAGAAGGAACCAAGCACACCCGCCGCATGATTGCTAGCGGTACCAAGATTGTCGGTGGAGTTACCCCGGGTAAAGGTGGTCAGGTAGTTGAGATTGAAGGTAAATCTCTGCCGGTTTTTAATTCTGTTTCCGAAGCTGTAGCTGCAACTGGAGCAACCGCATCAGTCATCTTCGTGCCACCAAAGTTTGCAAAGAGCGCGGTAGTAGATGCGATTGATGCACATGTACCTTTGATTGTTGTAATTACTGAAGGTATTCCAGTCCATGACACCGCAAGCTTCTGGGCCCATGCGCAAAAAGTTGGGAAATCAAGGATTATTGGACCAAACTGTCCCGGATTGATTAGTCCAGGTAAGTCAAACATTGGAATCACTCCATCAGATATCACTGGGCCAGGAAAGATCGGTTTGGTTTCAAAATCTGGAACTTTGACCTATCAAATGATGTACGAACTTCGTGATATCGGCTTCACTACAGCGGTTGGTATTGGTGGCGATCCAATCATTGGCACCACTCACATTGATTGTCTAAAAGCTTTCCAAGATGATCCAGATACTGAGGCGATTGTGATGATTGGTGAAATCGGTGGAGATGCTGAAGAGCGCGCTGCTGCATTTATTAAGGAGTATGTAACTAAACCTGTAGTTGGTTATGTTGCCGGCTTCACCGCTCCAGAGGGCAAAACAATGGGCCATGCCGGTGCCATTGTCTCTGGCTCTTCCGGGACAGCTGAAGCAAAGAAAGTGGCGCTAGAAGCAGCGGGGGTTAAGGTCGGTAAGACACCAAGTGAAACCGCCAACCTGCTTCGTGCCATTATCACCTCAAGTAAGGGATAACTTAAGGGCATGACCCGAACCTGGCTTGTGGCGTTTCAGCAAGCGGTTCGTAGCCTCACCTTAATTCTTCTTCCTTTGGCTTTTATCTCCCTGATTACTTGGGCGACTGCTGGTAGCTCGACTGGAAATACCGCTGATCCTTTGCGGGCTGCAATCTGGTTTTTCTTGGTCGCACATCACATCCCATTGGATCTATCTCTTTCAAATACCGCGCTCTCTGGAAATTTAACCTTCTTTCCAATTGGCGCACTATTAATTCCATTCCTTGCGATTCGCAGCGCCTACCAACGGATGCTCAATGTTTTGGAGCAACATACTCTGCGGGATAAACGTAGCTATGTTCTCTCGTTAGCCTTTATGTACGCACTTGTAGGAAGCATCATTTCTCTTTTTGCGTTGGGAACAACGGTACAAGCTCAGTTTTATTTAGTTTTCCCGGTGCTATTTCTCGTTGCCGCGGTTTCAGGATTTCTCGCCAGCAACCTACTTCCAGAACATGCTCTGCAATTTCCCTGGCAGCGCGGTTTAAGAATCGCTTGGATTTCAACATTAGCGATGATTGGTTTTGGTGCTCTGATTTTTACGTTATCTCTGATTTGGCATTTTCCAACTGTATTAAATCTGACCCGGGTAATTGAACCTGGATTTTTCGGAGGTCTCGCCTTTTTTGCGATTCAAGCTCTTTACCTACCGAACTTTGCAGTATCCGCATTGAGCTACATCGCAGGGAGTGGAGTTGTCATAGGGGATGGCTCATGGCTTAACCCGTTTGTCCATCGTATTGATGAGATACCAGCAATCCCGCTACTCGGAGGCCTGCCAGTTAACTCTTACCCACCTCTGATAATTGGCGCGGCATTTGTTGTGTTTCTCGGTGTTGTCGCAGCACAGTATGGAGTAAACACTTACTTAGATAAAGAGGAGCAAAAGCGATATTTCTTTTCTAGCGTGGGTTTTGTATTTGTTCTAAACCTAATTGTGGGCCGGGCTGCCAGCGGGGAGTTGTTGTCAGACAATCTTTCATCAGTGGGACCACATTGGTGGCTTTTGCCAATAATTGTGAGTCTCGAATTTGCTGTGGGTATTTTGATTTGGATTTTGATTCCTAAAGTTAAGCAAGCGGTTAAGGATGCTAGAAGTGGAGCGTAAAAAACTCACTCGAGCCTTGATCTCAGTTTCCGATAAAGAGGGGATCGTTCCCTTAGCGCAGGAACTGGTAAAAAATGGCGTAGAGATTATCGCTAGTGATGGAACTGCAGCCTTTCTAAAGAATTCGGGGGTTGTTGTAAAAACTGTAACTGAAGTTACCGGCTCACCTGAGTTGTTAGGCGGCAGAGTAAAAACCCTGCACCCCTTGATTCATGCCGCTTTGTTGGTTGATCAAAACAATCCCCAGCAGCTGGCTGAATTAAATGGTTTTGGTGCCATAGATTTATTAGTCATAAATCTATATCCCACTTCCGGCTTTGATATCGGAGGTCCTGCTCTAGCTAGAGCAGCGGCCAAAAATAATGAACATGTAGCGGTTATTAGCTCACCTAAACAGTACTCAGAGTTAAAAGATGCCTTGAAATCCGGCACCACTTTAGAGCAGCGTAAAAAGTGGGCGGTTGCAGCCTTATTGTTAACTGCTCAATATGACTTAGCTTTGGTGAGGGAGCGCTCAAGCCAACTGCGCTATGGCGAAAATCCCCATCAAGTTGGCGGGCTTGCCACCAACAATCCTCATCTCGTTCTGCAAGGCAAAGCGATGTCATTTAATAACTATTTGGATCTTCAGGCAGCATCCGAACTGGCACGCAGCTGTGAATCGGCGGTAGCGATTGTTAAGCATGGCATTCCATCTGGTTTAGCAAAATCCGAGAGCGCTACAAAAGCTTTTCAAGCGGCTTGGGCCTGCGATCCCATTTCAGCTTTTGGCGGCGTTGTAGTTTCAGATTTAGAGATAGATAGAGATTGCGCACAGGAGATTATTAAAGGATTTGTAGAGGTAGTAGCAGCCTCAAAAATTACCGAAGCGGCGCGTGAGGTTTTTGCAACTAAACCAAACCTTAGGGTTATTGAATTATCAGAACCAGCCAGACAAGATTTTGTGTTAAAGCAGATTGATGGTGGCTTTCTTTTTCAAAGCCATGATGATTTTAATAATCCCGGTGACTCATTTGAAAATTGGAAACTTGTAACGGGCGCTCCAGTTGATGAACAAAAGGCGGCGGATTTGCTTTTGGCTTGGCGTATTGCTGGCCAAGCACGAAGCAATGCGGTGGCTATAGTTAAAGATGGCGCCGCAATTGGCATCGGCGCGGGAAGTGTAAGTAGAGTTGACGCTGCTCAATTAGCTATCTCCAAAGCCAATAAATTCAACAAATCACAACTTCCGGGCAGTGTGGCGGCCAGTGATGGATTCTTTCCATTTCCTGATGGGGTTGAAGCCTTAACCGCCTCTGGGGTAGTTGCAATCGTGCAGCCCGGTGGCAGCATGAAAGATGATGAGGTGATTGCAGCCGCTAAAGCGGCTGGAGTAACTATGTATTTGACCAACCAACGTCACTTCTCACACTAAAATTCCTTTATGACTATGGCGCGAATTCTTGATGGCAAATCATGCGCCAAGGCAATCAAATCTCAGATTGCACAACAAGTTACAGGCTTGGCCAATAAACCAGGGTTAGGGACGATTCTAGTTGGTGATGATCCCGGTTCACACGCTTATGTAAATGGTAAGCACAGAGATTGTGCAGAGGTGGGAATAAGTTCTATTCGAATAGATCTACCAGCTTCTGCTTCTCAACTCGATGTTCTAAAAGCGATTAAAGAGTTGAATGATGCTAAAGAGTGCACTGGGTACATTGTGCAACTGCCATTACCGCGTGGTATCGATACCAATCTCATTCTGGAGGCGATTGATCCAAACAAGGATGCTGATGGATTACATCCCATTAACCTCGGCAGGTTGGTTTTGAACCAGCCAGCACCAAGACCATGCACCCCAAGTGGAATTATTGAGCTGTTGAAGCAGAATGATATTTCTTGGAATGGCAAGGATGTAGCGATTATCGGACGAGGCACGACAGTGGGCCGTCCATTGTCATTAATGCTGAACAGTAAAGAAATAAATGCAACAGTAACAAACCTTCATACTGGTTCTAAGGATTTGGCCTCTCACACCAAGAGAGCGGACATTGTGATTGCGGCAATCGGCCAATCTCACTTTCTAACCGCTGAGATGATTAAGCCAGGGGCGGTTGTTGTAGATGTTGGGATTACGAGAACTCAAAGTGGATTACAAGGGGATGTTCATCCTGATGTAGCTCAGGTTGCAGCGGCAATAACTCCGATGCCGGGTGGAGTTGGACCTATGACTAGAGCCATGTTGCTCAACAATATTTTGAGTATCGCGCAGGCCAAGGTATGAAGTTAATTTCATATTTGATTGGACTGGCCGGAATTATCATCGGAGTCCTGTTCTCGGTTCGAGTCGGCGCTCTCACCATCGCCGCGGCCCTTGCGGTTTTTGTGCTCCCTGATTTCCGACAGTTGCGAACTAGCGAAAAAATCATCCCGGCCGTGTTATTTGTGTCCCTGATAACAATCGCATTGGCGCTACCCCGACGCTAGAAGGTAGGTTTCGCGCCATGAGCAGATCTGGAAAAGTAACTGTAGTTGGCGCCGGTTTCTATGGTTCGACCACCGCCTTGCGCCTTGCCGAGTACAACATCTTTGAAACCGTTGTCTTGACCGACATTGTCGAAGGTAAACCTGAAGGCTTGGCACTAGATATCAATCAATCAAGATCCATTGAAGGTTTTGAGACAAAGGTAGTTGGTGCAACAACCACAGCTGATGGCCAAGGCTACGAAGCGACCGCTAACTCTGATGTTGTTGTAATCACTGCAGGCCTACCACGCAAGCCTGGTATGAGCCGAATGGATTTGATTGGAGTTAATGCGGGAATCGTTCGCGGTGTTGCAGAGAATATCGCCAAGCATTCTCCAAACGCTGTGCTAATTGTGGTTTCAAATCCGCTGGATGAGATGACCGCCTTGGCACAAATTGCATCAAAATTCCCGCACCACCGAGTCATGGGACAAGCTGGAATGTTGGACACTGCTCGCTTCACCCATTTTGTAGCGGAGAAGTTAAATGTGCCAGTTGCATCGGTAAAGACTTTGACTCTAGGCAGCCATGGCGACACGATGGTGCCGGTTCCAAGCCGCTGCACAGTTGATGGAAAACCACTTTCGGAGAGGTTAAGCGCTGCTGAGATTGATGAATTAGTAACCAGAACCCGCAATGGTGGTGCAGAGGTAGTCGCATTACTAAAAACCGGTTCTGCTTATTACGCACCTTCCGCTGCTGCTGCTCGTATGGCACGTGCTGTTATCCAAGATACTGGTGAGGTTATGCCGGTATGCGCCTGGGTTGATGGCGAGTATGGAATATCAGGTGTTTATCTCGGAGTTGAGGCTGAAATTGGCCGCTCCGGAGTAAAGAAAGTTGTTGCTGGAAACCTAACTGATTCAGAGCTAGCCGAGCTTAAGGTGGCTGCTGAAGCGGTGCGGGCAAAACAGGCAGATGTTAAGGATCTCTAGAGATAACAAGTTAAGAAAGGTGCCTAGATGAGCAAGATCAAAGTACAGGGAACGGTCGTCGAGCTAGACGGCGATGAAATGACCAGAATTATCTGGGATTTCATCAAGAAACAATTGATTTTGCCTTATCTCGATATCAATCTCGAGTACTACGACCTAGGTATTCAACACCGCGACGACACAAATGATCAGGTGACAATTGATTCAGCTCATGCCATTCAAAAGCATGGCGTTGGAGTCAAGTGCGCGACTATTACACCAGATGAAGCTCGCGTTAAAGAGTTTGGTCTAAAGCAGATGTGGAAGTCGCCAAATGGAACTATCCGTAACATCTTGGGTGGGGTTATCTTCCGCGAGCCAATCATTATTAAGAATGTTCCGCGGTTGATTCCTCACTGGAGCAAGCCGATTGTGATCGGTCGTCACGCCTTTGGCGATCAATATCGCGCTACAGATTTCAGAGTTCCAGGTGCTGGAAAGTTAACCGTAACCTTCACGCCAGAGGATGGCTCCAAGCCAATGGAGTTTAATGTTTTTGATTTCAAGAGCTCTGGTGTTGCTATGGCAATGTACAACTTGGATGACTCAATTAGAGATTTTGCGCGCGCCTCATTCAATTATGGAATCGCTCGTAAATATCCGGTTTATCTCTCAACCAAGAACACAATCTTGAAGGCTTACGATGGCCGTTTCAAAGATATTTTTGCTGAGATCTTTGAAAATGAGTTCAAGGCTGAGTTCGACAAACTTGGTTTGGAGTATGACCATCGCTTAATTGATGACATGGTTGCTACCTCACTGCGCTGGGAAGGTGGCTACATCTGGGCCTGCAAAAATTACGATGGCGATGTCCAATCAGACACCGTTGCCCAAGGTTATGGCTCACTAGGTTTGATGACCTCTGTTCTGATGTCTCCAGATGGACGCACCGTTGAGGCAGAAGCTGCTCACGGCACCGTTACCCGTCACTACCGTGATCACCAAGCGGGCAAGGCAACCTCGACAAATCCAATCGCATCTATCTTCGCTTGGACCCAGGGTCTACAGCACCGCGCCAAGTTGGATAACACTCCAGAGTTGGCAAAGTTCGCTGCAACCCTAGAGCGAGTTTGTATCGAAACTGTAGAGAGCGGCAAGATGACAAAGGATCTTGCACTTCTTATCAGCGAAGATGCTCCTTGGTTGAATACTCAAGAGTTCCTATCTGCGATTGATGAGAATCTGCAGAAAGCAATGAAGTAAAAAAGGAAGTAGAGATTGCAATAAAAAAGCCCCCGAAAATCGGGGGCTTTTTTAATCTCCCTTTACTTCAAACGCTTGCCATCTGCGACGTTGAAGAGGTGCACAGAATCTGCCTTGGCAGATACGGTGACGGTCTGACCTGATTTTGGAGGATTCTTTGGATCCCAACGCACAATTACCTGTGCGCCCTCATCAGATGCGTTGGCGAACTTGAGTGATGAATCAGCTGGCTTGCCGTAAACAAAGGCATCAGCGCCAAGCTCTTCAACTACCTCAACTTGAATATCAAAGCCCTTAGAGGCTGGGGAAAATCCTTCTGGGCGGATTCCTACGATTACCGATGATCCAGCAGACGCTGGCACATCAATGTCTAGGCCACCAAGTTTTGCTTTGTCACCAGAAACTGGAGCAACCAAAAGGTTCATGGCTGGAGAGCCGATAAATCCAGCAACGAAAGCATTTGCAGGATTGTCATAGAGATTTCTTGGGGTGTCGACCTGTTGTAGCAAGCCATCTTTAAGAACCGCTACTCGGTCACCCATAGTCATAGCTTCGACCTGATCATGTGTTACATAAACGGTAGTAATTCCAAGTCTGCGTTGTAAAGCAGCAATTTGGGTACGGGTTGCCACACGTAACTTTGCATCAAGGTTGGATAGCGGTTCATCCATCAAGAAGACCTGTGGTTCGCGAACAATTGCGCGACCCATAGCTACACGCTGACGTTGACCACCAGATAGCGCCTTTGGTTTGCGCTCTAGATATGGTTCTAGATCAAGCAGCTTTGCTGCTTCTAGAACTCGGCGATCACGTTCTTCCTTTGATACGCCGGCAATCTTTAGGGCGAAGCCCATGTTCTCTGCAACTGTCATGTGCGGATAAAGCGCGTATGACTGGAACACCATCGCGATATCGCGATCCTTTGGTGCCACATTTGTAACATCACGATCTCCAATGAGAATCGCGCCGGTATCAATCTCCTCGAGTCCGGCAAGCATGCGAAGTGAT